>Ga0209536_100002662_pt1 | contig 29117 bp, 19 predicted proteins | sample DeeMarSeWOR28_12_FD_187461 | JGI IMG/M metagenome (GOLD analysis project Ga0209536, IMG submission 187461) | Marine sediment microbial communities from White Oak River estuary, North Carolina - WOR-2-8_12 (SPAdes) (version 2) | ecosystem: Environmental > Aquatic > Marine > Intertidal zone >...
TGCCGCTAATCGGAGCCGTGGTCTATCTCCTGCTGGGGGAAACCAGTATCGGACGCGGCCGTATCGCGCGGGCACGCAAGGTGTTAGCCAGCCTGCCGCCGATGGCCGCTGCCGCCCCCGGCCACGAGTCCGATCTTGCCGCGGAATTTCCAGATCACTATACGTCGCTGTTCCGTCTGGGCGAAGCCATCTCCGGGATGGCGCCAATCGGTGGCAACAGTGGGCAACTGATGGCCGATTCCAACACGGCCATCGACCAAATGGTGGCTGACATGGATGCGGCCAGCGAGCATATTCATCTGCTTTTTTACATCTGGCTCGCGGATAACAACGGCCTCAAGGTGGTCGAGGCGCTCAAACGTGCCACGGCCCGAGGAGTCAGCTGCCGGGCTATGGCAGACGGGCTCGGATCGCGCGTCATGATTGCTTCACAACACTGGCGGGAAATGCGCGATGCAGGCGTTCAGGTCGCGGTCGCACTGCCGATCGGCAACCTGCTGGTAAAACCCTTCCGCGGCCGAATCGACCTGCGCAACCACCGCAAGATCGTCGTCATCGATGATCGCATTACCTACTGCGGCAGTCAGAACTGTGCCGATCCCGAATTTCGCGTGAAACCGAAGTATGCCCCCTGGGTCGACGCGCTGGTGCGCTTCGAGGGGCCGATCGCTCGCCAGAACCAGCGGCTGTTCGCATCCGACTGGATGAGCTATGTCGACGAGGATATCAACAACCTGCTGGAAGCGCCTTTACCCAGCTGCGGCAAAGGCTTCCCCGCCCAGGTGATCGGCACCGGGCCGACCGGGCTCAACTCCGCGATGTCGGACATGTTTACCGCGCTGATGTACGCTGCCCGTCGCAACCTGATAATCACCACGCCCTACTACGTGCCCAACGAATCGATGCAGGCCGCGCTTTGCGCTTCCGCGCGCCGCGGTATCGAGACGACCATCGTGTTCCCGGCACGGAACGATTCCTGGCAGGTTTCCGCAGCGAGCCACAGCTACTATCGCGAGTTGCTCGAAGCGGGGATCAGGATTCATGAGTATGTTGGCGGCCTGTTGCACACCAAGTCGATGACTATCGACGGCGAAGTGAGCCTGATCGGCTCGGCCAACATGGATCGGCGCAGCTTCGAGCTGAACTACGAAAACAATATCCTGTTTTACGATCCCGGGCTGACCGCCGAGATAAGTCGACGCCAGCATGCCTATCTGGCGCAGAGCCATACTGTTACCCTGGAGCGAGTCGAGAAATGGTCGTTGGCGCGACAATTCTGGCATAACGGCATTGCGATTCTCGCGCCTGTGCTATGAACCGGGTGCAGTTTTCAGTCCATGTCCAACGGGCATAACTCGTTCGAACTGATCGTTACCGTCTTCTTGCTGCCGATGCACTCATAGTAACAAAACTTTTTCGTCCCCGACGTGGCCTCGCGCTGCAGGGTACAGGTGCCCGCAACCTCGATAATTGGCGAAGGGTTGGTAAAAATGCGAGTTGAATCGATTTCCCCGGCATGAACAGCCGCGATACCCGCGAGCAATGAAAATAACAAAATTAGCGCAGGCATTCCGTTAATCCTCCCGTTTGCAATATTTCACCCTGCCACGCGCGGGTAGCTGGGCTCTCATCGGATGATAACACTCCAGAATTACTTTACTGCATTCAATCCCGCTCCAGGTTTTTAACTGAAATTGATTCGTCCCGATGAGCGCGATTATGGCCCGGTTGGTTTCTTTATTTCCACTCGTTCCCTGCGAATCGCCACTGACAAAGAGGAAACCGTGACGCCGCATCCCTCCTCTGCGATGCCAGGCTTAGACCCGCAAAAACATCTCATACATCGACAGAATGTGAATATACCCGGTGACCGACGAGTTCGAGCGAGGGTCGGGACGGGTAATCCGTGATCATCAGTCCGCCGTCGACAACCAGTGTCTGACCGGTTATGAAAGACGCCTCATCCGAGGCAAGGAATGCAGCGGCATTGGCAATTTCCTGCGGCGTTCCCATGCGATTCAACAGCGAAGGGGGCATTTCCCACTCGCCCCCGCTATCTCCCTGGGCCGCCGCGGTTTCTTCGGGGCTGGTTTCTATCCATCCGGGGCTAATCGCATTGACACGAATACCATAGGGTGCAAGCTCGGCGGCAAACGATCGCGTCATGCCATCCACGCCGGCTTTGGCGACGCCATACAGACCCCAGTTGCCGTGAAACGTCGCGGTCGACGAAATATTGACGATGGCGTTGCCCGCGCCCCTGATCAAATGCGGTAGCGCATGCGATGTCACAAAATAGTTTGAATCCAGGTTGGCAGCGCGAAATATCTCCCACCTTTTCCCGGGGGGCGTATCGCGCTCTACCCCACAGTGCTGGCTGCCACATCCCGCGTTATTGACGACGACATCCAGCCGGTGAAACCGCTCGATCACCGCGTCGATCATTGCGATTACAGCCTTTTCATCGGACACGTCAGTTTGGAAAAACGCTCCCTCGTAGCCTAGCTCGTCGAGCTCGTCCAGCACCTGTCGCGACCGCTCTGCGTTTCGCGCAACGATGGCAACCGCGGCGCCCTCGCTGGCAAACTTATGCACGATACCCCGCCCAATGCCGAAATTTCCACCCGTTACCAGAACAGTTTTGTTTGCAAATCTCATGATTTACCCCTCTCCAATTCAAACCCGTTAATTCAAGCCACGCACTTCATTCCGGGTCTACAGTCATGTGAAAAATCTTGAGCGTTCCATGCTGCTTCCAGGTACCGTTGAAGCCTTTTTCGAGGAAGAAGCTTTCCCCGGGCTCAAAACGCTCTTCATGTCCCTGCTCATCGATAATCGATATCGAACCTGAAATTAAGAAAACGATTTCGTGATACGGATAATCGGTCAATTTTTCGGCGTAACGCGTTGCTTCCCAGATACCGGCGCGAACCTGGGAGGGCGTGTTTATCTTGCGATCGAACACGCGATGAAATCTTTCCCGCGGTGTTCCGTCGATAATATCGCCGACCAATGGCATCGCGCTCCAGGACGACATTTCCTGGCCCTCGCTTTCATCCCTGCTGAGCCGAATTACTCTTGCTGTCATAGTTGAGTCCACCTTTTCTGTATAAGCCTGCTGCCCCTGTGACTGCGCAAGGATTTACCAACGCAACTCGCCAATACGAATGCAATTTGCTGGTTGACCCGTATAGATCCGGGAGGCATATCAATACTGTTTCGAAGCATGCTGTTAGAGGTACTGATCGATATCGACCTCGTCTACCTGCTCCGGCGCCAGATACTCGCGCGCGTAATCCAGGTACACACCCGACTTTAAAAACAACTCGAACAGGTCCGGGTCGATGTGCTGATCCTTTTTCATGAAACTCATGATCCTGATCGATTCACTCAGTGTCTTGGCCTTTTTGTAGGGACGGTCCCCTGCCGTCAGGGCTTCGAAAATATCGGCGATAGCCATCATTCTGGCAGTCAGCGGCATGTCCTCGCGCCGCAGCTTCTTCGGATAGCCGGTACCGATCATGGTTTCGTGATGGCCGCCTGCAATCGCGGGCACGTTGCGTAAATGCCTGGGGAACGGAAGCTGGTTGAGCATGATGATGGTCTGCACCATATGATCATTGATCTTGAAGCGCTCCTCGTCGGCCAGCGTTCCCCTGGCAACCGACAGGTTGTAGAGCTCGCCGCGATTGTATTTATGCCTGGGCGTGTCCAGCTTGAAGTTCCAGGGATTGTCAGCGCCAATCACCTCTTCCGCGCCGCGGTAGATGACGTGCTCCTCCTTGTCGGCCAGCAGCGCTTCAACGGCGGGTAACCCGGCCTCGGGAGTGCGCTGTTTGCGCTTCGCTTCCTCCCAGGAAATGCCGATGCGGTCGCTCAGGGTACGGCGCCAGGTCTTCGCAGCGATCGAGTTGAGCCGCGCGATTTTTTCGTCGGCCATGAATTCGCCGCCTTCGTTGCAGGTCGCGACGAAGGCAAAATCGTCGTCGAGCTGCGCAACAGTTGCCCGCAGTTCAGACTCCAGCTGTTCTTCGTCACCGCCGCCGGCGAGCTGCCGCCAGTAGTCGATCTCCGCATCGCGTTTCAAAACTTCGAAGCGCATACGGATTTCGTGGATGCGGTCGTAAATGGTTTCCAGCTTGGTGGATTTGTCGACCACGTACTCGGGCGTCGTCACCTTGCCGCAATCGTGCAACCAGGCCGCTATGTGCAACTCCTCCCATTCCTCGTCGGACAGGGAAAATTCGCTGAACTTCGGGTCCCGGCTTTCGCAAGCGGCCGCGGCGAGCATCTTGGTAATCATGGGTACGCGCTGACAATGTCCACCGGTATACGGCGACTTGGCGTCGATAGCGCTCGCGATCAGCTCGATGAACGACTGCAGCAGTTTCTTCTGCATTTTCAGCAGCTGGCGGCTTTCCATCGACACCGCGGCAAAGCCTGACAGGGCCTGGGCAAAACCTATGTGCTCGGGACTGAGAGCCTGCTGCAGACCCCGGTTGTGCTCGCTGTACAGCAGGCAAAGCAACCCGCTGCCCTGTGCGTTACGGTCGGCCAGCGGTAGCACGATGATGGTGATGCTGTCGGCCTGCAACGCCTCCACCAGGGCCGACACCGGCAAGCCTTCGGCCTGTGACCTTGTCACGCGTTCGATCGCCACTTGCTGGCGCCGAAAACTCTCCAGCAGGCGGCTGTCGACAGCGTCCTCCAGGCTGATCGCCGGCAGCTCGCTTTCGGTCAGCACGACACCGCCTGCAAGGCGCGCCGGCTGCGCGGTGAGTTCGGACTCGTCATCGCTGAGCAGATAAATAACCGCGGCATCGGCGGCACTGGCCCGCATGGTTTCGTCGGTGACCCGTTCGAGCAGGCGATCGATATCGGATTCACCCGAGAGCGAGGTGATCAGGCTGAAAAAATTGCTGATCGTGGCCCGCATCGACTCCATGGAAATCGAGAGTCGATCGACCTCGAGCAGCATCGAGTCGACCTCGATCCTGTGATCGAAGTCAAATCCGGCTATCTGCTCCGCATCCCGCGCCAGCACGCGCAGCGGCCTTGCGACCGCGTTGGCGATCAACCAGGCGATCGGCAACGACAGCAGAATCACCAGGGCGGTTACGATAATGCTGATCCTGCGCATCTCGAAAGCGGCGGACAGCAATTCCCGCTCGGGTGCGACGATCAACAAACTGTTCTGCAACTGGTCCTGCGTGGACAGCGGTTGCACGCTGCCGAGCCAGGTCTCGTCGTCATAGGTGAATGAAGTTACCTGACCTGGCCGCGCGGACAGCGTGCGCATTATCTCGACCAGGGATGGCGGCAAATCGCTGATCACAGGGCTTCGATTTTCCGTGATGCGATCGAAGATATAACCGATTCCACCGGCACTGTAGGCGAGCACATCTTCCTCGGCATTGAACACCAGGCTGAACGCCGAGGGCGTGATCTGGTTGTTACGCAGGGTTTCGGTAAGGCTGTCCAGGGTAATGCCCGCCGCCACCGTGCTGTTTCCCCGGGGCGAAAACTTCGACACGGTAATTCCCATCTCCTCCAGCAAGGCAAACTTGTACGGATTGGTGACGTGAATCACCTGCGCCGATTCCTGCTGCCGGTACCAGGGGCGGGACCTGGGGTCGAAATCGGTAGTGCTGAACAGGGGCTCGCCGACCGGCTCGAGCTGGTCGGCGAGGAAAAACAGGGTTTGCCGGTTTGCTCCACCATCCTGGTGATCGATGTGAATGATGACGAAGAAAGCTGCATCGGGAGCGGCAAACACCTTGCGCACATGATCATCGTTCAACGGCGCCATGACGATGAGATCACCATCCGCATAGCCGACCTGGAACGCGGTAATCTGCGGCTCATCCCTGAGAATCTCAGCCAGCAAAGGCGCGAATTCCATTCTTTCCTGCAGGCTGTCGGCTTCGCTGAGGGCGGAATTGGCCAGCAGGCGCACCGAGGTAGCCACCGGGCGATAGTCTTTCTGAAACTGCAGCACCAGTTCGTCGCCGGTGCTGGTAAACAGAACCTCGGTGGTATCGAAAGCTAGATTCGAAATCTGCCGGTAGCCGAACCAGGCAAGGGTGACGCCGACGATCAGGATCAGCACGGTGAAAAACGCTGCGATATGAATGTGCAGGGGATAACGCTTTCTATGGCTACGTCCGGTCGTCACTATCACCTCCGCGCATTGGTTAGATGCTTGCTGATCTCGATTCCGCCGAGCAGCTTAACCGATAGCCCCCGTAAAAGAAAAGCCAGCCGGTCGGTGGTAAAAAGCGCCGCTATGAGAATCACTTATTCAGGCTCTTGAGGCTACTTTCCCGGTCAATTTACATAACTTTTTGCGACAAAGCTCGACTTTAAGGCCGCTAGTGTTTACAGTGCGACCCGTTTGTTTGCGCCTTGACCGGCGTTCTCCATTTTCCAAATCGTAAATCTCCAGGACCAATCCCGTGATCTCCACCGCGAACCTCACCATGCAGTTTGCTGCAAAGCCCCTGTTTGAAAATATCTCCGCCAAATTCGGTGACGGCAATCGTTACGGCCTGATCGGTGCAAATGGCTGCGGCAAATCGACCTTGATGAAAATCCTGAGCGGTGAACTGGCGCCTTCTTCGGGAAATGTGTCGGTGACCCCGGGTTACCGGGTCGGCACCCTGAGCCAGGATCAGTTCGCGTTCGAGGAATACAGCGTGATCAACACGGTCATCATGGGCGACGCCGAACTCTGGGAACTGAAGCAGGAGCGCGAACGGATATACGCGCTGCCGGAAATGTCGGAAGCTGACGGCATGCACGTGGCCGAACTCGAATCCAGGTTTGCCGAAATGGACGGTTACAGCGCCGAAAGCCGTGCCGGTGAAATACTGCTGCAGGCGGGCATTGCAGAAGATTTACATTTTGGTTCGATGCAACAGGTAGCGCCCGGCTGGAAGCTGCGCGTGTTGCTGGCGCAGGCGCTATTTGCCGACCCGAATATCCTGCTGCTGGACGAGCCCACGAACAACCTGGATATTCATACCATCAGTTGGCTCGCAAATGTGCTCAACCAGCGCAAGTCTACGATGATCATCATCTCGCACGACCGTCATTTTCTGGACTCGGTGTGCACCCACATGGCCGACATCGACTATGGCGAGCTGCGCATTTACCCCGGAAACTACGGGGCCTACATGGCCGCCGCCACGCTGGCGCGCGAGCAGCTGCAATCATCGAACGCTAAAAAGAGCGCTGAACTGGCTGATTTGCAGCAGTTCGTCGATCGCTTTTCTGCAAATGCCTCGAAGGCCAAACAGGCCAGTTCGCGGGCCAAGAAGATGGAGAAAATCAAGCTCGACGAAGTGAAGGCATCGAGTCGCAGATCTCCCTTCCTCGGCTTTCAGCAGGAAAAGAAGCTGCATCGCCAGGCGCTGGTGCTGGAAAACCTGTCGCATGGCTTCGACGGCGAAACGCTGTTCAGCGGTGGTGACCTGATTCTGGAAGCGGGTGCCAGGCTCGCCGTCATCGGTGAAAATGGATCCGGCAAGACCACCTTTCTGCGTTGCATCATGGAACAGATCAGCGCTGACCAGGGCCTTGTCAAATGGTCCGAAAACGCAACGCTGGCCTATTGCCCGCAGGACAACACCGCGGATTTCGATTGCGCCCTGAATCTATTCGACTGGATGTCGCAATGGCGCAAGCCCAAACACGACGAACTGCAGGTTCGCGCCATGCTCGGTCGCCTGCTGTTCAGCGCCGACGATTATAAAAAGAAGGTGCAGGTTTGTTCTGGTGGTGAAAAAAATCGGCTGCTGTTCGGCCGCATGATGATGTCCGACGCCAATGTATTGATTCTCGACGAGCCCACCAACCATCTGGATATGGAATCCATCGAGGCGCTGAACCAGGCGCTCGCCAAATACCCGGGCACGGTCATCTTCGTTAGTCACGATCGCAAATTCGTATCCTCGCTGGCAACCCGCATCATCGAAATCAAGGACCGACAGATCGTGAGTTTCCAGGGCAGCTACGACGAGTACCTGGCCAGTCAAATGGATATTTCAAGGGTCGCCTGACCGATTTCGGCGACCGTTGACCTGGACTTGAGTTCGATCCAACCCGGCCAGTTTTCGCCAGAATCAGATGAGCGAAGGCCGCAGAGGAGATTCTAGCTAATCAGGTGCTCATTCCAGCGGCAACATGAGGGCAGGAGCGCAGTACCCTGCTCTATTGCTGGAGTTGCTTTTCCAATGCCTGTCTTTGCTTGTTGACGGTATCCTGAACTAACTGATTGGCGTCATTGGCCTTTTGTATAGGACTGGCCAGATGTTCGCCGACAGGATTCTTCGCCGTGTTAGTCTCACCGCCTGGATATCCCTTTAGCAGCAAGAGGGATATGATCACGGGCGAAGCCAAAAGTAGAAGTAAGCGCATAATAACAGAGTATAGTCTGCATTCAGACATTGTCGCTCCGCATTCCAGGCATGAAGCCGTCGTGCTTACTGGCGTTCCATGCAAATCCAGACAGGCGAAAATCATCTAGACTGTATATTGCTCAGTGCGAGAAGTTCGACCATCCACTGCGAGATGGCAAATGTTGCTAGAAACGAATCATGCCCTGCCGGCATCGCTCGAAGTCTGGCCAGATGTTTTACTTAACTCAACAACCAGCGGCAGGCGCACAAAGCGCCGTTGCAACCGGAGTAAAGAACATGACGACAAGCATCGATTTTCGAATCATCGGCTTCGATCCCTCGCGCCCGCCACGGATTCGTAAAGAATCCTACATCGACCTGTACTTCGAGCTTTCTGACAAGGCCCCGACAGAATGGTGTGAAGAATTCAATATTATGGGACGTCGTATCAATCCTTCACCCAAAATTGATGCTGCGAAGGGACTGTTTATTGACACTTATGTAAACAACATGGACCAGATTGCGCCTCATTTGGGCGTGGTTAAACAGGCTGTCATCGAGTGCAACAAACTTTACCAGGAGAAGATCCTGCAAAAGGAATTGGCGCTCGCTGCCAGCAAGGCCAATCTGCAGGGTCAGGGTGGCGAACAAAACCGGCTCAACCTGATTATCCAGTCGCTTGATTTTGACAGTTAACAGAGCATGATGCGGTAAAACACGGAACAGCATAAATACGCGACTTTCCATCTAAACCCGGGCCTTGTTGACAGCGCGCAGCAAAGGCCCGGTTCATGCAGCGGATACCCGGATGAACGCAAAGCCGTGCGCCCCATTGCATAAGCCTGTTCATAAAATGTGCATCGCATCGCAGCTTTGTCCATAAAACTGCAGACAATGGACGGACTTCCTATATTTCCTCCGGCCGTGGTCTATAAACTTGGTCATGCATCAAACTTCAATCAATCAGAATAAGCCCAAATATGCTAACGGGGATTAAAAAAGTTCGCGTTGAATCCAGAGACCTGGTAATCGGCATGTATGTCTGCGAGCTGGATCGACCGTGGCTGGATTCACCCTTCTTGCTCCAGGGGTTTTATATAAAAGACGACGAAGACATCGGCACGGTCAAAGACCTTTGTGAATACGTGTATGTCGATAAGGTCGTCGCGCGAGATAAATTGAACAACAGCCTGCCGGGTGCGAGTTCCGCGATTCTTATGAGCATGAATGTCAGCCGGGGCGCCGGGGCAAAATCCCGCATCCGCCTCAGCCGCACTGCTGAAGAGAACGGTCCTGTCCAGGGAAAAAAATCAGAACAGGGGATCGAAGATTTTTTCCCGAAAAAGGAACTCAGGAACTATACCGATGCCGTCGACTGGCGCGCTGAGACCCGCAACGCAAAGCGCGCGATTTCGTATCTTTACGACTACATAGTCAAGTTCATGGAGTTGAGTAGCAAAAGTAATCGGCTCGACCTGCAGAACGTCAGGAAAGCTGTCGAACCGATGGTGAATTCGGTCATTCGAAATCCGGATGCCTGCCTCTGGTGGACAACCATGAAACCGACCGACAATTACACTAACGATGCTGCATTACGCGCTTCGGTGTTTGCCGTCGTGCTCGGACGTCAGCTCGGTCTGCCCGAGCGCGATCTGCATAAACTGGCGATTGGTGGCCTGTTGTTCGACGTCGGCAAACTGCGCCTGGACAACAATATCCTGCAGGCTGACCGTAAACTGACCGCGGAAGAATTAACCCACATACAACGTCATGTCGAAGCAGGACTTCACCTGTTGCAGCGCAGCGGTCTGAAAGATCCTGAAGTCATCGACTTCATCGCCAATCACCACGAGCGCCTCGATGGCAGCGGCTACCCGAATGGACTTGGCGGCGACGATATTCCGGCATTCGGACGTATCGCAGGACTAGTCGACTGTTACAACGCGATCACCAGCAGCCGCCGTTACGCGAGTATCAAATCCCCTGCGGAGGCAATAAACCAGCTGTACAAGTTGAAGGGCGTTCACTTCCATAAGGACCTGGTCGAAGAGTTCATTCAGGCGATTGGCGTATACCCTGTCGGCGCACTGGTCGAACTCTCTACTGGCGAAGTCGCGATTGTGGTAGCACAATCACGCACTCGTCGCCTGCGGCCGACGGTGCTGGTGCTGCTGGATAAGAATAAAAAACCTGCTCGCGGCGATGTCTACATCGCCCTCGAGACGATCATGCACAGCGCCGATGGGAAAAAGCTGGATATCGTCAAAAACCTGGAGCCGAACGCCTACGATATCGACATGGCGGCGATACGGTTAGCCTGAACCAGGCTCCCGCACGCAGGGATAGCTTACCAGGGGTAAGGTCTAGTTTTTACCCCAACCCCGTGATAATGTTTCCCGCATGTCCAGATCACTATTCCTTGAATTCCCGAATGCGCTGAGTAACCTCACAGCGTGCGCAGTATTCTCAAGGTATCGGGTCTAACTTTTACCCCGACCCCGCGATGACGAAACTATTCCAGGTAGGCGTACTCGGCCTCAGCAAGATCTATGACATGCCGGGCACCTGGACCGATGATGATTATCGAAGCCTGCTTCAACAGCTCGAAATCGATGACATCGATGAAATAGCACCTGCTGATCTGCTCGATTTCGTGCTGATGGCCTTGCAGGATATAGAGCTGGAGCCGGCCGCCGACCTGGTGCTGGCGCACAAGCTGCAACAAAGCATAACGCGGGGTGCGCGGCAAAACCTGATCGAAGATTTCCTGCAGGGCCAGCGTCCCTGGGAAGAGGCGTCCGATATCATGCTGCACGCGCGCATCTTTGCCGCCGGCGTACTCCTCAACAAGGCGTTTCCTCGCTCGATCGCCCGACCCGACATGATGAAACTGACGCTGCAACTGCGCCCCCTGCAATCGCAGGCCAGGAAGCTCCTGCAGCAACCGCCCGAAGCGGCTTTCGTCACCCGGCTGCTGGCCGATGGCATGGATGAACACAGCATCCTCGAACGGCTGTTTGACGAACAGCTGGTCGCGCACGCCTTTCCCGAGGCCGAAGGAATTATCTGGCTGGCCCGGTACGACGAGGCTGCCGCGCCGGATGACCACTCGAAGCTGCTCACGGTTTACTCATCGCAGCACTGGCTGGAGGACATGGATTCTGTATCCGAGTTTGAATCCAGCGCCTATAATGACCACGAGCCAGAAGATGAAGAGGCGTAAGCGTTAATGTTCAGGTGACAATGCCAGCTAGCGGACTAATCTGATGACTCCATTCACCTCACCGGGGAAGCGACAATGAAATGTCCCAAGTGCCAATCGCAGTTTGAAACAATTACCTTCCAGGAAATCGAGGTCGACCGTTGCCTGGGTTGCCGGGGACTGTGGTTCGATATGCTCGAGAAGGAGGACCTGGTGCGCATCGAGGGCTCCGAAGCAATCGATATTGGCAGCGATCAGGTGGGTGAGAAATACCGAGACATGCAGCACGTCAAATGTCCGCATTGCAAAGTGGAAATGCTGCCGATGGTCGACAAGGATCAATTCCACATCAAGTATGAGTCCTGTCCGATCTGCTATGGCACCTTCTTCGACGCCGGCGAGTTTCGCGACCTGAAAGAGAATTCGGTGCTCGAGCGTTTCATGCACATGCTGCAGACGCTGCGCACAAATCTATAAAGGCTGGCGGCGTCAGGCCTGCGCCATCGCCGGGATGCCCTTCAGCAGTTTGCCGAGAATATCCGCGCCGGTAATGATGCGCGGCTTTTCGCCCCAGACCAGCACCGCATCGTAATCGATTGCGCTGTCTTCCGCAGCGGAACTGGGCGGTAGCGACTTGAGGTAACTGATGACTTCGCCGATGGTCCTGCTGGTATCCCTGATGACCAGGGGCCGGCGACAGTAATCATAAATATCATAGGGTTTATCCTTGTCGAGCAGCGCCGCGCGCAACGCGGCATCGGCGTCCAGCAGCAACTGCGGATCGCCTTTCTGATCGGCGAGCACGACCCAGTGCTGGCCACTCGCGTTCACCTGGATCAGAAAGGGATCGTTCACGTCGCGACTGACCTCGGGGATCAACGGCAGGTCGATCTTGGTGGGCAAACGGATGATGGAATCCGCATCCACCAATTCGCCTTCCTCGGTCACGCGGATATCGTCGATGTCGAGGAAGTTCATCGCGCCCCTGGCTTCGACGTGATCGAGATCGGCTTCATCGGCTTCCATGTGAGCGCGAATCATCGACACCATTTCCTGCTCGTGGAGGTAGTCGATGCCTTCCTTGCCCAGCCACTTGTCGAGCACCAGCGCGCAGGGTCGTGCTACCGGGAACAGGATCCACTGGTACAGCCTGAGCAGCGGCGCCAGCAAGGATGCCATGCGCAGCGCATTACGCGAAAAATAGGCCTGCGGCAGTATCTCCCCGAATATCGTGATGAACACGGTGGAAAACACGAAGGCCAGAAACCCGGCCAGGACCGAGTCTGACAGCAGTGTCAACAGCACGTTGATGCCGACATTACCCCAGAGTATCGTCGTCAACAGATAGTTCGAATCCTGGCGCACCGCGAGCACCTTTTCCGCCGCCTTGTTGCCGCGGCTGATTTCAACCTGCAGTTGCAGGCGGGTAAGCGAAAAGAAGGCCAGGTTCAATCCGGAAAACATTGCCGACTGTGAAATACAAAAGAATATGCCTGCCCACAGAAGTGTATCCGTGTCGAAAGATTCCATTCGCCTGCGCCCCCCATAATAGAATATCGAACGAGCATGCTACGCGCTTTGACAGCCGTATTCCAGATACTGCAGGCCACCGCCTGCAGCAGGACCCGTAGCGGTAGCATGCCCGGTCAATACGATAGCGATTAGCGCGGCAGCGCCTGAACCTGCCGGGTAATTTCAATTCATGAAGATTCAATCGCCGGCACGCACAGAGAGCATTTAGCAACAGGCTCACCGCTTGTGATGAAATGATCGCAATAGTAAAGTGTGCGTCCGCTCGCACCCTGCCCCGCTAATCACGGGCGTCTCGATGCGAGCATGGATTTTTTGGGGTACCGGCCCCGCACACTTCTAAAAATTACGCAGGACAGTAAAACCATCGCCGCGCTGACAGACACCGTTAAAAAGCACCCATGGTACGCATCAGCGCTGGGCGCGGTCGCGCTGTATGCGCTGCTGGGTTTCCTGGTTGCACCCTGGCTGCTGCAGAAGACCCTGGTGGAAACCATGCGTCAGGATTTCGACGCCGAGTTACGCATCGAAAAGATCGAGATCAATCCTTTTGTGCTCAGCCTGCGGGTTAGCGGAGTGGAACTCGATGACCCCATGGGCGCACCGACCGCCCGCGTGCACGAAATCTTCGCCAATTTCCAGCTCAGTTCGATTTTCCGACTGGCGCTGACGTTCGACGAAGTGCGGCTTGCTGCACCGGAGCTGTTCGTCGCCCGCAACCGGGCGGGCGAGCTGAATATCGCCTATCTGACGAACCGGGGCCCGGATACGGGTAGCGAAGAAGCGTCCGCCGGCGCGCAGGATTCATCGCTGCTGCGCGCGTTAATCTATAGTTTCAGTATCGAAAACTGCTTTATCAACTGGTCCGATGACGTACCGCTGGACCCGGTAAAGACGCGCTTCGGACCCATCGACATTGCCATCAGCGAACTCAACACGCTGCCCGACCGTGCAGGCCTGCAAACGGTCACCATCGTCACCGAAAACACCGGTACCCTGAGCTGGACTGGCGACCTGCAACTGAACCCCCTGCGCTCGTCAGGCAAGGCCTCGCTGCAGGATTCACGCTTCCCGCTCGCCTCGACCTATATCCGTCACCAGACCGGCTTCGACATCGTCGATGGCTCCGCGGGCGCCGAGCTGGATTACGAAGTCCACGCCACGGCCAGCGGTGACATCGAGGCCAGCGTGGTCAACATCGAGCTAAGCTTCAGCAATATCGTGGTCAACAGTTTTGCCGACGGCACCGGCTTCGACTTCGCCGGCGCGGACCAGAAAATCCTGACGTTGCCGAAAATTCGGTTCAGCGATGGTCAGTTTCACTGGCCTCAGCAAACCGTATCGCTGGGTTCGCTATCGATCGATAACCCGCAAATCGAGATGTCGCGCGACGCCGATGGCGTATTCAGTCTCGAACCCAGGGCAGTGACCCCTTCCGCACAAAATGCAGCCACAGCCGCTGGTGAAACCACTGCTGGCGAATCCGCCGACGAGAGTGATAATGGCGCTGCCAAAAATCCATGGCAATTCTCCCTCGGCCAGCTATCGATCAACCAGCTGGCGCTGAACCTGCTGGATCAGACGGTTTCTCCGGCGGCACAGTTCGGCATTACCGATTTCAATCTCACCATCGATGACATCAGCAATGTTGACGGCAAACGTTTTCCAACCAGCCTGAGCATGCAGACCCTATTTGGTGGGAGCGTGACCCTGAAAGGTGAAATGGCACTGCTGCCCGAAACGCTGTTTGATTTCGACGTCAACATCGATGCGGCGCAGCTCAAGGGCGTGCAACCCTACATCGCGCAGCAGGCCAATCTGAGGCTGGATTCAGGCGCTGTCAACCTGGATGGACACCTCAGTAGCGACGCGAGAGATCCACTGCAGTTCAATGGCAATTTCGAAATCGTGGATCTGGAGATCGCCGAATCGGTAGGCAACGAACGCTTCGCCAGCTGGAAAAGCTTCCGCGCCGAAAACATCGCATTTAGCCTCGCAGCGCAGCAGCTGGACATTTCCCGGCTGCACTTCGATCGCCTCTATGGCGACATCCTGATTCACGAGGATGGCAGCCTGAACATCGAGCAAATCGAAAAAACCGACAGCGAAACGAGCACAGCCAGGGCGACCGCAGCCGAGCCCGCCAGCGAAACCGGTGACGGGCATCCAGGGATGATAATCAGGATTGGCGAAATCGTTCTGGCGGACGCATCTGCCGATTTCAGCGACCTGTCCCTGCCGTTACCATTTGCCGCAAAGATCGATGCACTGAACGGCAGGATGACGACCATCTCCACCGCGAGCAGAGAACCTTCCGAAGTATCCCTCGAGGGCAAAGTGGACGAATTCGGTTTTGCCCGCATAAGTGGAAATGTCACGCCGTTAGCACCAGCCGTAAACACGGACCTCCTGGTCAGTTTTGAAAACCTCGATATGCCCGAGTTCACGCCTTACAGCATTCCCTTCGCCGGGCGAAAAATAGCCAGTGGGCGCCTCGACCTGAAGCTGGGGTACGCAGTCAGGGACAGTGAGCTGGTCGGTGAAAACAGCATTGTCCTGCGCGACTTCGAACTCGGTGAGAAAGTGGCTCACCCCGATGCCATGAACCTGCCCCTGGGCCTCGCGGTGGCCCTGTTGAAAGATGCCAATGGCAAGATCGATATCGACCTTCCGGTACGCGGCAAGGTAGATGACCCCGACTTCAACTATGGTGACGTAATCCTCGGTGCGCTCGGTAATTTACTGACTAAAATCGTTTTATCGCCGTTCAACGCGCTCGCCAGCCTGCTCGGAATCGAGGCCAGCGAGCTCGAGTACATCAGCTTTCTCGCTGGTCGTTCGGACCTGACCCCGCCGCAAATGGAGAAGGCTGGCAAGCTGGCAGAAGCACTTGCACTCAGGCCCGAACTGGTTCTCGGCATTGCCGGCGCCGCCGATGCCGAGGCCGACGGACTTGCGCTGCGCACCGCCAGACTGGAGAAGATGCTGGATCAGCGTATCAGCGAGCTGGGCGCGAGCGGTGATGAGTCAACGCAGTATGCCGATTTACGCACTATGGCGCTCGAACAACTGTTTGGCGAGCAGCAGAACGTGGAGCTCCCCGAGCAGCAGCTGGAAGAATTGCGGCAGCAATTTACCGCCCTGGTTGAAGTCGAAGGTCAGGCAGAACCCGTGCCTCGCTTTGATGCCCTGGCTTATACCCAGGCGCTACGCGATCAGCTCATCGCATTAATGGACATCGACGACTCGGAACTGACGGCCCTGGCCAACGCGCGCGCCGAGGCGCTGCGCACGGCCCTGCTGACGATTGACGCCACCCTGCAGGATCGAGTCCGGATCACAGAGCCCATTGCGGTTACGCGCACGGACGATGGCCAGATCCAGATGAAGGTGACGCTCGACAGCAAGTCCGAGTGACTTTTCCCGGCTTTGAAACTTTAACTTCAGCGGCGACAGCGCAATCCAGGCAACGTCGAGCTCAGCGTACCGCGAACTTCCCTAAAACAGGCTGCCCTGCCGTGCGCCGGGTAGTGCCACCCCTTCGAGCTCCAGCAGGAAGCGCTTTGTCTCCAGGCCTCCGCCAAATCCGGTCAGGCTGCCATCCGCGCCGATCACACGATGGCATGGAATGACGATGGGCAACGGATTTCGCGCGTTCGCCGCACCCACCGCTCTTACTGCCTGCGGGCGGCCAATCTGTGCCGCGATGTCGCGATAGCTTCGAGTTTCACCGTGCGGAATCGCCTGTAACGCTGTCAGCACCGCCAATTGAAAAGGGGTGCCCGCAGGCGCGAGTTTCAGTTCGAAATGCCGGCGCTGACCATCGAAATACTCGCGCAGCTGCGCTTCTGCATCGACAAAGCAATCGCTGACCGCATCCCAGCCCGGCTCAACCGTGACCTGGCCCTTGCCCTGCTGAAATCCAATCGTCTTCAGGCCATCGCCGTCGCCGGCCAACAGTAGCTGGCCGATTGGAGAATCAATGTATCGATATATCATCGCATCCGTCCGCTGAATACTATTAACCCGGTATTACGCTTAGGCCAATATACCTGCTGACACCGGGATTCTAAACCAGCGTCTTTGCATACATCAGTTACTATCGCGCCGGCTTTACAACTGAATTTATCGGTAGAGATGACCGGCGAAACTGATATTATGCGGGGCTGGTGGCGGCGCGTGCGCTCGCAAACTTCCTGCTGTTTAACTCAATATAGAAATTGCAGAGCTTAAATGAATAGATACCTGTTTACCCTGGCGACCCTGATGGTGCTGCTTTCCGGCTGTGCCTCCAGTGTCACGAAAGACATCATGGTTGAAACCAATTCGGATCCAAAGGCCAATCTGGCAGGATATAAAAGTTATTCATGGCTGGGCTCGGCAGCCATCGTTTTCGATGAAAAAGGCCGCTGGGAGCCGCCACAGTTCGACGCCGATGCTGAAATCAAGTTCCTCATCGATCGTGAACTGCGCGATCGCGGCATGACGGAAAATTCTGTCAATGCGGATTTGATCGTTGCCTACGCAGCCGGTATCAACATGGATAGCATGAATATAAAAATCGATCCCGAGAGCGGCCTGGAACAACTGGCGGACGCCCCGATCGGCGCGCTCAGCGTGATTCTGGTTGACGCCGTTACCGGTCAGGCCGTCTGGATCGGCGTTGCCAGCGCCGATATCCAGGAAAATCGGACCCCGGAAACCAGCAGGAAACGACTCGCTTACGCAGTTTCCGAGATGTTCCACGGGCTGCCTCATACGCACTAAAACTGGTCCGCATATCTTACCGGGGAAATCGATGAGGTATGCGGGCTAATAGGCCAGGCCGCGCGCCGTGACCGGCCACAGGCATTCGACCCTTGCGTTGCGCACGCCGACATACCAGTCATGCAGGTTACAGGTTGGGTCACAGTGACCGGGCACCAGTTTCAATTTTTCATTGACCTTCAACACGCCGTGCGGATCGGCGATGACGCCGTGTTCATCCGAGCAATTGACGTATTCGACATCGTCTCGTCCATAAACAACGGGCAGGCCGCTATCGACTGATTGAACTTTCAAACCGGCATCGCAAATGGCTTTATCAGCAGCGCTGGCGTGGCTCATGATCGAAGTCAGAATAAATAATGCGTTCTCCCATTCACCGCAATCGATGCGATTCCCGTCCTTGTCGAGGATGCGTCCGTAGTCGGCATCCATAAAAGCATAAGACCCGCACTGCAGTTCATTGTAGACACCCGAATGGCCTTCAAAATAATAGCTGCCGGTACCGCCGCCACCGACGATATCGCAAGTCAAACCCGCGTCAGCCAGCGCAGCGACAGCCTCACCAGCCATAGCTATCGCGATATCGATTTTTTGTTTACGGTCAGCGTAACTTACCAGATGCTGCATGGCGCCCTGGTAAGCCTGAATGCCTGAAAACTTGAGGCCAGCCGCACTGGCGATAGCTCTGGCAATATCGACAACGGTCCGGGTATCGGTCACGCCACATCGTCCCGCGCCACAGTCGATCTCGACCAGGCATTCGATGGTTGTTCCATGACGGCTGGCGGCCGCGGAGAGTTCGGCAACATTGTCGATGTCGTCAACGCAGCAAATGGCTCTCGTGCCGAGCAGCGGGATACGCGCCAGGCGATCGATTTTTAGCGGGTCGCGAACCTGGTTGGAAACCAGGATGTCGGTGATGCCGCCGCGCGCGAAGGCTTCCGCTTCAGAGACTTTCTGACAGCAGACACCGCAGGAACCCCCCAGCGTTTCCTGCAGCAGGGCAACGTCTACCGATTTGTGCATTTTGCCATGGACGCGATGGCGCACACCCATATCCCTGGCGAGCTGGCCCATCTTGCGGATGTTGCGTTCCAGAGCATCCAGATCGAGTACCAGGCATGGCGTCTGTATATCGCTCTCATCCATGCCGACTTCGGCGGGAATGTTGTAGCCGACAACCCAAGGGCTTTCATTGTTTATCCCGGTCATAGCTTGTTTGCTCATTGTGATTGCTCATGATTGTCCGAAGTCGCTGAGATATGCAGGCTACGAGAACTGGCGACGTCCACCGCGCAATGATAGCCCAGTATGCGGTCACGACGCAGCAACTGGCCCGAATATCCCACCGATTTCTTAGTCCAGGCAGATTCCCTGTGTTTTCATATATTTAATCTATACTTCGATCAGTTCACATTAACTCGACCAGTAAAATCAGGTCGCATTGACAACAATAATATAAAGAGACAGGACATGCCTCTCGAAGAGCGACGAAGGACAGCGGTTAGCGGCCCGATTACTGCGCTATTGCCCGTGATGATGCCGGGCGCGACTGCATGAATACGGCCTCGAATCCCCTGCCAACCGAAAATATAACGGTTATCCAGGCCAGAACGGCCTTCATGCAGCCCCGTCTGATGGATTACAGCGACGAATTGCGTGTCATAAGTCCCATTTTGCAATTTTCGTTGCGTTCGCAACCCGCGCACGGGAAAAATCGGCCAAATACCGACCTATACTCATTTATTAGTCGCGGGCAAGCAGCGGGTCGGCCAGGCAAAACATACCTCACCGGAACTGTTGATTCGTGAGTCGGTAATAAAACCTTCGTATTTCGTGTGGTGGCATGAAAAACAGGATGATGACAATCGAGCTATTCCTATCTTCCGGGCGACGCAGGTCGTCGGTGACGGAGAACGGGAGTACTGAAGCATGAACGATCGCTTTTCCGAAAAGTGGCTCGAGACTCTGTGCGGCCTGCTGCCCGACGTGCACTCGGCGGTGTTCATGGTACCGAATCCCGAGAATGGCGGATTTCACCTGCTGGCGCGCTGGCCCAGCGGGCTCGAGCAGTACAAGGATTTTATCGATTCGATCAAGTGCGCGTTGAAAAAGCACGGTGACATCTGTCTGGCCAGGGCCCACGTGGTCGACGGCCAGGCGCTCGACTACTTCGCCAGGCCGATTTACATTCAGTCCAAGCTCGCCGGCGTGCTGGCGATAAAGACCAGCCATCTGCCCGCTTCCAGGCATCTGGACGTATTCGAGTCACTCAAACGCAGCGTCGCCTGGCTCGGACTCGCCCAGCAGAAACCGTCTACCAGCGACGAGTTTTACGGTAGCGTGGTCGGCGTGCTGGCAAGCTGTTTCGAGCAGCAGGGATACCAGCAGGGCCTGATGCGCATGGTTGCCGAGCTCACCAGCGAATTCAACTGCGAGCGCGTGGCTTTCGCCGAGATGCGCGGCCATCACTGCAACGTGATCGCGCTGTCCAACAGCGCCGATTTCGACGCCAGCTCCAACCTGGTACGCAGGGTCGCCGATGCGATGGACGAGGCAGTGGAGCAGGATCATGCCATTCTGTATCCCGACAGCAACAGCAAATTTATCCAGCGCGCACACCACAGGCTGGTGCGCAGGCACGATTTGCACACGGTAATCACTATTCCGCTGGCGGCATCCGGCAAAGTACACGGCGCGATCACCCTGATCGGCAGCGAAACGTCCCCGCTCGACCACGAAATCCTCGCCAAATGCCAGCAAATCCTGTCGCTGCTGACGCCGTTCCTGGTGCTCAAACACGACCAGGAGCGCAGCCTACTGGCCCGCGCGACCGACAGTCTGGGCAAAGGCCTGTGCACGGTTTTCGGGATCCACCACCTGAAAACCAAACTGATCGTCGCACTTACGGCAGGGCTGTTAACCGTCGCCAGCCTGGTCGAGGCCGACTTTCGCATTACCGCGAATGCGGTCCTCGAGGGTGAGGTGCAGCGCGTGGTCGCCGCGCCGATTGCCGGCTACCTGCTGTCATCGACGGTGCGCGCCGGCGATACGATTCGCCGCGGCGAAGTCATGGCCAGCCTCAATGACTCCGAGCTCAAACTGGAACTGGCAAAGCTCAACGGCGGCCTGCAGAAGTCCCGACGCGAGTACCGCGAAGCCCAGTCCGTGCGCGACCTGGTAGGCGTCCGCGTCATCCGCGAACAAATCAACCAGATCACTGCCGAGATCGATCTGGTCAACCAGCAGCTGATCAGTCTTCTCATGACGGCTCCCTTCGACGGCGTCGTTATCGATGGTGACCTGAGTCAGAAACTGGGGTCGCCGGTGGAACGCGGCGAGCCGCTGTTCAAAATTGCGCCACTCGATGACTATCGCATCGTGCTCAAGGTCGACGAGCGCGAGATCGCCTACGTCAAACCGGGCCAGCAGGGTTCGCTGACCCTGTCCAGCCTCTCGCAGCAAAGTCTGCCGATCCGCGTGGAGCGGATAACCTCGGTGGCCAGGGCCGAGGACGGATCCAATTTTTTCCGCGTAGAGGCTTCACTGCCTGAAGCAGGGGGAGTACTGAGACCCGGCATGGAAGGCATCGGTAAAATCAACGCCGGGCGCGAACGCCTGGTGTGGATCTGGACGCACCAGTTTGTCGACTGGCTGCGGCTGTGGGTCTGGTCGTGGTGGCCCTAGGCGGGTGCGGCGATGAACGATGATTTGACCAGCCGACACTGGTACCGGGTAAAGTCCCTGGTCCCGCGGCTGCACGACCAGGTTGAAATCCACCGTCACGATTACCGCGGACTGATCTGGTACCTGCTGGAAAATACCACCACCGGCCGCAGCCATCGCTTCAACCCGGCCGCTTACCAGTTCATCGGCATGATGGACGGCGTGCGCAGCGTGCAGCAAATCTATGACCAGGTTACCGAAAAGCTCGACGAGCACACGCCCGGCCAGGAAGAAATCATCGAGTTGATGAGCAAGCTCTATGAAGCCGATCTGCTCAAGGTCGACGGCCAGTCCAATACGGATGAAATGTTCGAGCGCCAGTCGAACCAACGCTCGAAGAAGCTCAAGCAGCGCTTTGCCAACCCGGTAGCCCTGCGTTTCGCGCTGTGGGATCCGGAAGATTTTCTCAACCGCCACTTCCACAAGGTCAAATGGATGTTCAGCATGTGGATGGGCCTGGCCTGGCTGCTGTTAATGTTCTACGCGTCGGTCCAGGCCGCCCAGCACTGGCCGCAGATCAACCATCATTTCGGCATCAATGCGCTGTCGCCCTACAACCTGCTGCTGCTGTTCCTGCTGTACCCGCCGATCAAATTTGTCCACGAACTGGGCCACGCGTTCAGCGCCAAGCTGGAAGGCGGCGAGGTACACGAGATGGGTATCACCTTTCTGCTGTTCGTACCGGTACCCTATGTCAACGTCTCCGCGGCAACGCATTTTCGCAGCCGCTACAAGCGCATGCTGGTCAGCGCCGCCGGCATCCTGGTGGAATCCAGCCTGGCAGCGCTCGGGCTGTTGCTGTTTCTCGCCGCCCAGCCCGGCATCGTGCAAAACATCGGTTTCAACCTGTTTCTGATCGGCGGGATCTCGTCGCTGTTCTTCAATGGCAACCCGCTACTGAAGTACGACGGTTACTACATACTTGCCGACTGGATCGGTATTCCCAACCTCTACCAGCGTGCGGCGCAGTACTGGCAGTACCTGTTCCGGCGTTACCTGTTCGGCCTGCGCAATACCGTGTCGCCTGTCAGCGCCCCCGGCGAAGCGCCGTGGTTCCTGTTCTATTGCCTGCTGTCACTGCTCTACCGGCTCGGCATACTGTGGTTCATCATCACCATGGTAACCAATATATTCTTTTATATCGGCGTGGTGCTCGCGATCTGGATGATCAGCGTGCAGATCCTGTGGCCGCTGTACAAGGGGCTCAACTATCTGCTGACCAGTCCCGCGTTGCAGAAACAGCGGCCACGCGCGCTGCTCACCAGTGGCATTCTGGTAACGGCGCTGGTGGCAGTAATCGGGTTCCAGCCGCTGCCGTCCTATACCGTGAGCCAGGGCGTGGTCTGGCAGCCCGACGAGGTGCGCCTGCGTGCCGAGCACGATGGCTTCGTCCAGGCCCTGATGGTCGACAGTAACCAGAGGGTGACCAGGGGAACGTCATTGCTGTCGCTGCACGACCCTTTCCTGCAAAGCGAGGCGCGCATCGCCGAGGCCCGGGTGCAGGAAATAAAGGCGCGTTACCGTGCCAGCCGCGCCAATAACAACGTCCAGGCCGGAGTGGTTCGCGAAGAGCTCAGCATCGCCGAATCAGAGCTGGAATTTATTCGTGAAAAATCCAGCGCGATGTCGATCGACGCCTTCAAGAATGGCGAACTGGTGTTGCTGGATGCCGACGATCTGCCAGGACGATTTGTGCGCAAGGGAGACCTGCTGGGTTACATCATCGATGACGAACAGCCAACCGTGCGCATGGCGGTCAGCCAGGATCACATCGGCCAGTTGCGCCAGGCAGTCACCGATATCAAGGTCCGTTTCGCCAGCGATCCGAATCGGGATTTCGACGCACGCATACTGCGCCAGGCGCCCGAAGCCACCAATCGTTTGCCGAGCGCTGCGCTGGCGACCAGCGGCGGTGGCCCGTACATCGCCACCATGAATGCCAACAACGAGCTGGAAACCCAGGAAAAGGTGTTTCTGGTCGATCTCGAACCCGAGTTCCAGGGTCACGAGATACCGCTGGGTACGCGCGCCTACGTGCGCATCAATCACGGTAGCGAAGCGCTGGTGAGCCAGTGGTATCGCCGCCTGCGACAGGTATTCCTGAGGCAGTTGAATGTCTGAATCTCTCCTCAAACCCGGAATCAGCCTGGGCAGATATCCGCAGCGCCCCGAAGCCGCGCTGGATGACCTGGAAGCGGCGATCCGCCAATGGGGTAGCCGCCTGCGCGCTCGACTTGGCCGCAAACGCTACAGCCAGAAAGCGATCGTGCGCCGGGTTCGACGTCACGACGAAACCCTGCATGGCTGCAGCGAGGAACAACTCGATGCCCTGATCGAGGAGTTTCGCCGGAAATTGCACCGCCGGGGCCTGGTGGATCACGTCATCATCGATACCTTCGCGCTGATTCGCGAAGCAGCCTGGCGCACCCTCGGCAAACGTCACTATGATGTACAAATCTACGGTGGCTGGTTGATGATCAACGGTATGCTGGCCGAAATGCAGACCGGTGAAGGCAAGACGCTGACCGCCACGCTGCCGGCCTGCGCCGCGGCGCTGAGCGGCGCGCCGGTGCACGTGATCACCGCCAACGATTACCTCGCCAGGCGCGACTGTGAAATCTTGCGTCCCCTCTACCAGCGTCTTGGCCTGACCTCGAACTGGGTGGTCGATGGCATGACGCCCACCGAATGCCGCGAGGCTTACAAGGCGGATATCGTGCACACCACTAACAAGCAGATCGCTTTCGATTACCTGCGTGATCGTATCGAGATGGGCGAGGATACCGGCGACCTGCGTTTTCAGTATCGCCAGATGCAGCGGCAGCTGCAGCCTGCGTCCGGGGAACAACTGATGCTGCGCGGGCTGTGCTTTGCAATCGTCGACGAGGCCGACAGCATTCTCATCGACGAAGCCAACACGCCGTTGATCATCACCCGCCAGATACCCGGCGACGATTCGGCCGAAACCTATAGCGACGCCATCTACCTGGCTTCGACCCTGTTCCCGGGTGAAGATTACTCGACCGATGAAACACATCGCACGGTCGAGCTGACCGTCAGCGGCGAGGACCACATCGAACAACAGATAGACCACCTGCCGAAGCTCTGGCGCAACAAACGCAAGCGCGAAAACCTGGTCAGGCAGGCGCTCGCGGCCACGCTGTTTTACAAGCGCGATCGCGATTACCTGGTGAAGCAGGAAAAAGTGCACATCATCGACCAGTCCACCGGACGCCTGATGCCGGACCGCGCCTGGGAGCATGGCCTGCAACAAATGATCGAGGCCAAGGAAGGCTGCCTGATCAGTGAGCAGCGCGAGCCGCTGGCGCGCATCAGCTACCAGCGCTTCTTCAGCCGCTATCTACGCCTCGGCGGAACTTCCGGAACGCTGCACGAGGTGGCCGGCGAATTGCAACAGGTCTACGGCCTGCAGGTACACCGGGTGGCGGCCAACCAACCCTGCAAACGCATCATGTGCGGCGTAAGGCTATACCGCGGCCTCGACGACAAGAAGGCTGCGCTGATAAGCCGCGTCCATGACCTCGGTCTCTGCGGACGCCCGCTGCTGATAGGTACCTGCTCGGTAGAAGAATCCGAGCAAGTGTCCGCTTGGCTGCAGCAGGCTGGCGTCAAGCATCAGGTGCTCAACGCCCGCCAGGATCGCTTCGAAGCCGAGATAATCGCCGGCGCCGGTAAAAAGGGCGCAATCACCGTGGCGACCAACATGGCTGGACGTGGCACCGATATCGAGCTCGGCCCGGGTGTCCAGGAACTGGGCGGACTGCACGTCATTTCACTCAGCCTCAACAGCTCACAGCGACTGGATCGCCAGCTTTACGGGCGCTGCGCGCGCCAGGGTGATCCCGGTAGCGCCGAAGCACTGCTGTCGCTCGAGGACAGCTCGCTAGTAAATTGTCCGGGCTCCACTATGCTCAACTGGATAAGCCGCTTTTATACACAGGGCAAGCCGATGAAAGGATGGGTATGCCGTCCGTTTCTACATCTGGCTCAACGCAGATACGAGTTACAACAGGCGAAAATTCGCAAGACATTGATGAAGCAGGATAAACAGCTACGCCGTACCCTGGCGTTCGCCGGGAGATTCGAATGATGAACCCACGGCGCCATGAACTTCGGTTTGCCGCGGACTTCATGCCGCGAACTCTTCGCTGTGGGCGACCCTGGAAGACATTCCTGAACCTGTCAGGGTGGTTCACGATTGCCAGCGCCTGCCTGTTCGCGGGACAGGCCTCGGCCGCGGAACTCGACTGCCTGGTCAAACCCCAGATGTATGTCGAGGTGAGCAGCCCGGTCATCTCGGTGCTCGAGGAAATCCTGGTCGAGACCGGTGACATGGTCACCAGGGGCCAGCCGCTGGCGCGGCTCGAGGCCTCCGTTGAAAGAGCCCGCGTCAAGATGGCCGAGTTACAGATGGCGCACACCAGCGATATCGAGAACCGCAAGGTACAGGTGCAGTTCAAGAAGCTCAATCACGAGCGCATGCAGGAGCTGCGCGAAAAGAACTCGGTACCCCAGTTCGAGGCCGACAAGGCGAAAACCGAGTACGCGCTGGCGATGCTGGAACTGGCCAGGGCACGCGAAAATCGCATCATGGCTCGCGCCAACCTGGAGATGGAGCGCTCGCAACTCGAGCTGCGCACGATTCGCAGCCCGATCGACGGCATCGTCGTCGACCGTTATGCGATGGTCGGCGAAACGGTAGAGGGCCGCAGCATCATGAAACTCGCCCAGGTAAATCCGCTCAAGGTCGAAATGATCGCGCCCACCGAGTTCTTCGGTAAAATTCACAAAGGTATGCAGGCCGAGATTTACCCGGAGAAGCCGGCCAACGAAAAATTCAGGGCGACGGTCAACATAGTCGACAAGCTGATCGACCCGGCGAGCGGCAGTTTTACCGTGCGCATGACCCTGCCCAACCCGGACGACCGGCTGGTGGGTGGCGTCAACTGCGTAGCGCGTTTCGATCTCGACACGGCGGGACAGAAGTACAGCGCGCTGCCGGTCCCGGCCACCGGGGAGTAACCCCGAACAGCCATGGCAGGTGCGATCAAACGAACCCGGCAAAACTCCCGCCTCATCCTCGAGGAGCTGGAACCGCGCCGCCTGTTTTCCGGCGGCATCGAGGGCTTGGTCGACAGCAGCGACGCCAGCCTGCCCTACCCCCTGTACCGCGATATCGATTCGCAGGCGCCGGACAGGCGGGCCACCAACGACGAAACCGCGCAGGCCGAACAGCGCTCGCGAGAAATCGTGTTCGTCGATGCCGGAGTCGAGAACTACCAGCAATTCGTCGATGACCTGAATAACAGCGCGGACGCCGATCGCGATTTCGAAGTTGTCGTGCTCGACCGCAACAAGGACGGCATCGAACAGATTTCGGCGCTGCTGCAGCAGTACCAGGATATAGATGCCGTTCATATCATTTCGCACGGCAACGACGGCAATATCCAGTTGGGCAATACCAGCCTGAACGCGGATACGTTGCAGCAAAACAGCGCCAGCATCGCGCTGTGGGCGAACGCCTTCACCGATTCCGGCGATATCCTGATCTACGGCTGCGACCTCGCCGCCAGCGATGTCGGGCAAAACCTGATCGATGAGCTAGGCGCGCTAACCCTGACCGACGTCGCCGCATCGGATGATTTGACCGGTGCCGAAAGCAAGGGCGGCGACTGGGTGCTCGAATACTACAGAGGCACGATCGAAAGTACCGTCGCCGTAAGCGGCGACCTGCAGCAGCAGTATGGTTACACCCTCAATACCAAGGCTCAAAAAGACGACTATATCGTTGATGAGGATTCCGTGCTGAATGTCCCCGCCACAGGCGTACTAGCGAACGACTTCGATACCGAATCTGATCCAATTTCAGTGACACAGATGAACGGCTCCTCCGGCGCGATAGGTGTGCAGACGTTGCTGGGATCGGGTGCATTACTGACCTTGAACGCTGACGGTAGCTTTGTATACGACCAGAACGGATCATTTGAATCACTCGGCGTCGGAGACTCTACAGACGATAGCTTCACCTACCAGGTGGAAGACGATAACGGTAATACCGACATAGCGACGGTTACCATCACCATCAACGGCACCAACGACGCGCCGATCATCAGCGATACCGCCGACCTCGTGTTTCTCGAGGCGGTCGACGCCAGCGCGCAAAACCTTAACGCCAGCGGCACGGTCAGCTTCGACGACGTCGACACCAACGACCTGATCGACATCAGCACGGCGCTGACCTCGCCCGCCACCTGGAACGGCGGCGCGCTCGATCCAGTCCTCAAGGGGCTGCTGGAGGCCGGTTTCAGCGCCAGCGCCACGAACGCCGCGGCGCCCGGTAACACCGCGTGGAGCTACTCGGTAGCCGGCGCCGATCTCGACTTCCTCGGTAGCGGCGACAGCATCTCGCTGGCTTTTACCATCACCGCCACCGACAACAACGGCGCCAGCGCCAATGACACCGTGCTGATCACCATCAACGGCGCCGACGACACGGCCGTCATCGGCGGCGACACCAGCTTCACCGGCCCGGCCGGCAATCCGGTTTCGGGTACGCTGGTCGCTACCGACCTCGAGGGCCTGACCGATGGCAGCTACTTCAGCGTGACCACGGACGGCACCTACGGCGTCGCCGCGATCGACGCCGCCAGCGGCGCCTGGACCTTTACCCCCAATGTTGCCGAATGGGCCGGCAGCGACAGCTTCACCGTCACTGTCACCGACGATCGCGGCGGCAGCACCGCGCAGGTGGTCAACGTCACGCTGAACGGCAGCGCGCCGTCGTTCTCGATCGCGGGCAGCGGCAGCGGCGAACAGACCTGGGACAGCGGTAACGGCTGGGATGCCGGTTACGGCATTACCGAGCTCGACAACGGTAAATTGCTGGTCTCGGGCTACAGCAACACCGTCAGCGACGCCGACTTTACCCTGTGGCGCTATAACGCTGACGGCTCGCTCGACACCTCGTTCAACGGCACCGGCTACGTGCAGACGGATTTCGGTGGCAGCACCGATTACGGGCTTAACGTCGAGGTGCAGAGCGACGGCAAAATAGTGGTGTCCGGCTACAGCGACGGTCATATCGCACTGGCGCGCTACGACAGCGACGGTAACCTCGACGGCGGCTTTGGCACCGGCGGACTGGTCACGACCACGCTCAATGCCATCGACAACGTCGAACGCATGGTCCTGCAGAGCGACGGCAAGATCCTGCTGTCGGGCACGACCGGGCCGGCGACGCTCGGCAGCGACGATTACTTCATCATCCGCTATAACACCGACGGCTCGGTCGATACCGGCTTCGGCAGCGGCGGACACGTGCTCGGCGACTGGAACAGCGGCGACGTCGACCGCGGCCAGAATATCCTGGTCCAGCCGGACGGCAAGATCGTGCTCGCGGTCCGCGGCCCGGCCGCCGTGATCGAGGGCGGCGACGCCACCAACAGTTCGTTCAACATCGCCCGCTACAACAC
>Ga0209536_100002663_pt1 | contig 29108 bp, 24 predicted proteins | sample DeeMarSeWOR28_12_FD_187461 | JGI IMG/M metagenome (GOLD analysis project Ga0209536, IMG submission 187461) | Marine sediment microbial communities from White Oak River estuary, North Carolina - WOR-2-8_12 (SPAdes) (version 2) | ecosystem: Environmental > Aquatic > Marine > Intertidal zone >...
CCGCGCTCAAGGCGCGGCTCGAAGCCGCTCTTGCGGCGCGAAAGCCTCAGAACTAGACTCTCACCGAAGTGCTGTTTGTCACTCGGGTGCGAGGGCGGAAGCCGGTGAAGATCCGGCGCGGCCCCGCCACTGTGACGGGCAATGACCATCGGCTGGCTCCACCGCCACTGGGATCTCCGGGAAGGCGAGCCAGCTGCCCGAAGCCAGGAGACGTCGCGTACCCGATCCACCACACGGTTCCCTCGCGGGGGGGAAGGTGGGCATGCGCCACGTCGATCGATTCGTGACGTCCGCTCCCCGGCCGACCGCGTCCGGGATGAGCGGACGTGTCCAGTAGGGCCGGCACCTTCAGCCTGCTGGCGCTGCTCCTCGCCTGCGGTGGGGAGCAGGGGGCGGTGTCCCGTGTCGACCACGCCGGCCATCGCGTCGATATTGCCGCACCTGCGACACGAATCGTGTCGCTGTCCCCGTCACTCACGGAGCTGCTGTTCGCCATCGGAGCCGGCGACCGGATCGTCGGGCGTACGCGCTGGGGCACGCTCCCGCGCGCGGCGGAGGACGTCCCCAGTGTCGGTGACGGGCTGTCTCCGAACCTGGAGACCATTCTGGCGCGCGAGCCGGACGTGGTGGTGCTCTATCACACCCCGACCAACGCCGCGACCATCGAGCGACTGCGAGCCATCGGGATAGCGACCCTCAGCGTACGCATGGATCGGCTCGAGGACGTACCCGAAGCTGCTCGTTTCCTCGCCGATGTCCTCGGCGATCTCCCCGGTGCCGACACGCTCGCCGACCGCTTCGAGGTCCGGCTCGACAGCCTGCGACGTCGCACCATCCTCTCGGACTCCGGACCGTCGGTCACCATTCTGGCGTGGGATGCACCGCCGGTCGTGATTGGAGGCGGGAGCTTCTTGTCGCAGCTGCTCGAGCTCGCGGGTGCCCACAACGTCTTCGCCGACCTCGACGCACCCTCCGCGACGGTGAGCCTCGAGTCGATCGCCCGGCGCGATCCCGACGTCCTGTTGCTCGTTGGCGGCGGGGAGCCTGCAGTGCTCGACCGAGCGGAATGGCGTACCCTCTCGGCGGTCGAGGAAGGGCGCATCCTGTCGGTGGATGGTGACAGATACAGCTGGCCCTCGCTCCGCTCGCTCGATCTGGTCGGCGAACTCTCCAGGGCGATTCGGGGGGTACGATCGTGACCCGCTGGCTGTTGCTGCTCTTGACCGCGCTCGGCACCATCCTGATTGGGGTGGCGGTCGGCCCAAGCGGTCTCGATCTGCGCAGCGTCGTGGGCGGTGTGCTGGGGACGGCCGGAGAGTCGACGGTGACGATCGTGCGGGACCTTCGGGTACCCCGTGTCCTGCTTGCCTTCCTCGTCGGGGGCAGCCTCGGTGTGACCGGGGCGGCGCTGCAGGCCCTCGTGCGCAATCCGCTCGCGGACCCCTATCTGCTCGGCCTCTCCGGTGGAGCGGGGCTCGGCGCGGTCGCGGCGATTGCACTGGGTGCCGCGTCCCCGTGGGCGGTGCCGCTTGCAGCACTTGTCGGGTCGTTGGGAGCCGTCGCGCTCGTGTATCGCCTCGCCCTCATCGCCGGGGCGGGTCTGGACGTTCGCGTGCTCCTCTTGGCCGGTGTGGTCATTGGGGCGTTCGCTGCCTCGCTGATGGGTGCCATCATGGCCCTCACGCCGGCACCGGAGGTTCGCAACGCGCTGCTCTGGTTACTCGGCAGCTTCAGCCGTGCTTCGTGGCCGGCCGTGCTGCTATTTGCCGTTTACGCGGTGGTCCCGCTGGTCATCTTGTACCGGCTTGCCCGCCCGCTCGACCTGCTGACGCTCGGGGAGGAACCCGCGGGGTATCTCGGCGCGAACGTGGCACGCATCCGGCGTACCCTGTACGTGATGGCCTCGCTGCTGACGGCGGTAGCGGTCGCACTGTCCGGTATCATCGGCTTCGTGGGCTTGATCGTGCCCCACGCGGCCCGATTCACCTGGAGCCGGCTCCATCAGGCGCTGCTGCCGGCCACCTTCCTGCTCGGCGGCTCGCTCATGGTCGTTGCGGACGCGGTGGCCCGCACGGCGTTCGCACCGCTGGAACTCCCCGTCGGGGTGGTCACGGCCCTCATCGGTGTGCCGGTGTTCGTTGCGCTGGTGCGGAAATGGGCTGCGTGATGATCGAGGCGCGTGCCGTTAGCTACCGGTATCCCTCCGCCGATCGAGATGCGGTGCACGAGGTGGGCTTCGCGCTCGGTCTGGGCGAGGCCGTAGCGGTCGTCGGACCGAACGGCAGCGGCAAGACGACGCTCCTGCGGCTGCTGCTCGGCGTCCTCCAACCGCAGCGCGGCGAGGTCACGCTGGCGCAGAAGCGTCTCGCGCAGTGGACGAGAAGGGAGCTCGCCCGTCTCATCGGTGTCGTGCCGCAGCGGGAGGATCAGTTGTTTCCTCTGGAGGTCGGAGAGGCCGTGCTCTTCGGCCGCTATCCACACCTCGGTGCATTGGGCCTGCCCTCCGCGCGAGATCGGCAAGCAGTACAGCGCGCCCTCCGGCTGTGCGACGTGGCACACCTGGCCGACCGGCGAGTGTCGACCCTGTCGGGCGGTGAGTGGCAGCGGGTGCGGATCGCCCGCGCCCTCGCCCAAGAGCCCCGGGTCCTCGTGCTCGACGAACCGACGGCCAATCTGGACGTGCGTCATGAGATGGAGGTGTTCGAACTCGTCGCAGACTTGGTCAGCCACGAGGGGCTCGGGGCGATCGTGGTGACCCACCACGTGAACCTGGCGGCGCGGTTCGCCGATCGGGTGCTGGTACTGGACGGCGGTGCAGTCCGTGCCACCGGGTGTCCCGACGCGGTGCTCACCGAGAATGTCCTGCGGGACGTGTTCGAGTGGCCGGTGGCAATGACGGAGTGGAGCGGGGTCCCGCAGTTCGTCCCGTTGCGACGGCGTGAGGTGGAGGGTGACGCGCGCGGGGCCGATCGAGCCCTGGGGAGGGAGGCAGAACGAGATGGAGCCGACTAGCGTGGCCGACCGATGGCTCGGCACCGCGCTCGTTACGATCCTCATCACACTCGTGGCCGAGGGCAGCCTGGGGCAGGAACCGGCAGATACCGCGCGGCTCGAGCCGGTCGTCGTCACGGCGAATCGCGTGGCGACGCCGGCGGCCGAAGTGACCGCGGCGGTCGCCGTTCTGGACGGGCGCGATCTCGAGGCTCGCGGAATAGCCACCGTCGCCGATGCGTTGCGGGACGTCGTGGCGGTGAATGTCGTACGCAACGGGTCGTACGGCGGTGTGACCAGCGCATTCGTGCGCGGAGGAGAAGGTGATTACGTCAAGGTGCTCGTCGACGGCGTCCCGCTCAATGAGCCGGGCGGTGCCATTGATCTCGCGCACCTCACCACGGACAACGTCGAGCGGATCGAGATCGTGCGGGGGCCGGTCAGTGTCCTGTACGGCTCGGATGCGGTGTCGGGGGTCATCCAGGTCTTCACCCGCCGCGGTTCCGGGGCGCTGCACGGTGACGTGAGTGTGCGGGCCGGCACGTACACGTCGGTGGATGCGAATGGTGGGATTGCGGGCGGAGCCGACGTGATCGACTACGCTGTGGCCGCCGCGCGGTCCCGTACCGACGGCATCTACGAGTCGAACAACGAGTACTCCAACACCGTGTGGAGCGGCACGATCGGCGTGTCACCGGACGGTCGAACCGGTGCCCGCGTCACCGCGCGCTACGGTACCAGCGAGTACCACTACCCAACGGACGGCGTCGGGGCGGTCGTCGACGACAACGCCGTCCAACGGCGAGATGAGATCGCGGTGGGTCTCGAAGCGCGCCGAGAGCTCTCCACGGGAATAGAGCTTCGTGCCGCGCTCGCGCTGAGCCAGGCTGACGGCGAGATCGACGATCGCCCCGACGGACCCGCCGATACGCTCGGGTATTATGCCTACTCGAGCCTACGGCGTACGAAGCGGCAGTCGGCTGACCTGCGCGCGCACGTCCAGCTCCCACTGATGACGTTGTTGTCCATTGGTGGCTCGCTGGAGTGGCAGCGCGAGCACGCCGAGGAACAGACTGAGAGCGCATACGGTCCGAGCGCTGCGTCCTTCGAGGCAGCGCGCACGACAGGCGGGATGTATGCCGAGCTCCGGAGCGGCCCGCTCGAGCGACTGTCCCTCACCCTGGGAGGGCGTCTCGACGACAACAGCGCGTTCGGCACGTTCGCGTCCTACCGCGGCGGTGTCAGCTACGCGTTGCCCACGGGTACGCGCGTTCGAGGGACCGTCGGCACGGGGTTCAAGGAGCCCACGTTCCTCGAACACTTCGCCGAGGGGCCGTTCGCGCGGGGGAACCCAGAGCTTCGGCCTGAGCGCACGCACTCCTGGGAGGTGGGCATCGCGCAGTCGGTGTGGGCGGAGCGCCTGGTCGTGACGCTGAGTTGGTACACTCAGCGGTTTCGCGACCTGGTGCAGTACACGTTCGTACCGCCGGAACCTGGAGGCCCCAACTTCTTCAATGTCGCAGCCGCCGATGCCGAAGGGATCGAGGCCGAAGTCACGCTGGCGGTGCCGCTGGGCGTGCAGCTGAGTGGCACCTACACCTATCTCAGCACGGAGGTGGTCGACGCTGGCCCGGCCGGCGGTCCTGGTACCGCATTAGAGGAAGGAGCCCGCCTGCTCCGGCGTCCGACGCATGCGTGGGGGCTCATCGCATCGCGGGCCTTTGGGCGGCGTGGCCGGCTTTCTGCCACGCTCCGCTACGTCGGTGATCGGGACGATCTCGACTTCGCCACCTTTCCGGCCGTCCGGGTGACACTGCCGTCGTACGTGCGGACCGATGTGGCAGGAGAGGTGCGCGTGTGGGGTAGGAGCGGAACGGCCCCATCGATCGCGCTCACGGGCAGGGTCGAGAACGTGTTCGGGCTCGAGTACAGCGAAGTCTTCGGGTTCCGCACGCCGGGCCGGACGGTCGCCCTCGGCCTGAGGGCAAGGCTGTGACACGACCGCGTCGCGCGCAGGCCGGAGGCTATCTTTCGGAGCATGGCACCCATCGGTTCGCCTGCGGTGATCTTGCACGCCTTTCCGTACGGGGAAACGTCGAAGATCGTGCGGCTGCTCACCCGCGATCTTGGGCCGCAGAGCGCCATGGCACGGGGAGCCCGCCAGGCGCGCAGTCGCTTCGGGGCCCGTCTGCAGGTGTTCAGCGAAGGGGTCGTGCAGCTCTATCTCAAGCCGAACCGCGATCTCCAGACCATGGCGGATTTCGATGTCACCGAACAGCATGAAGGGTTGACTCGGGACGTGCGCCGCTACGCGGCCGCCGCTGCGGTGGCCGAGATCGTGCTCCGATTCAGTCCGGCCGAGCCGATCCCCGACATCTTCGACCTGACGGTGCAGGCGCTCGCGAGCCTGGACAAGGAGGCCACGAACCGGCTGGCCGTTGCATCGCTCGGATGGCTCTGGGTGCTCGTCGCGACGCTTGGGTTCGCTCCGCGAGCGGATGCCTGTGCTCGCGACGGAAGGGCACTCCCGGTTGGTCCGGTGCGGTTCTCGGTCGCCGAAGGTGGCTTTCTCTGCGATGCCTGTGCGCGCGTGGCCGGCGGTACGACACTCGAGCCCGACGACCGTGAGGTGCTCGAACAGCTCATATCGGGCGACGCCTCCCACATCGAGCCCATCACGCCACGACACGCCGCCGCACACCGTCGACTGCTGGTACGCTTCGTCGAGCGACACGTTGCGGAGGGCCGCGAACTGAAGGCACTGGAGCTCTGGCAGGAACTGGCATGACGCGACACGTAGTCGTCGGGACGGCTGGTCACGTGGATCACGGGAAGACGGCACTCGTGCACCTGCTCACCGGTACCGACACTGACCGGTGGGAGGAAGAGAAGCGGCGAGGCATCACGATCGACCTGGGCTTCGCGCGGCTCGACCTGACGGACGATCTGACCGCCAGCATCGTCGATGTCCCCGGACACGAGGACTTCGTGCGCAACATGGTGGCGGGGGCGACCGGCATCGATGTGGCCCTCCTCGTGGTCGCTGCCGACGAGGGCGTCATGCCACAGACCGTGGAGCACTTGGCGATCCTGGAGTTCCTCGGGGTCCGGACCGGGGTCGTGGCGATCACAAAGGCGGATGTGGTCGACGACGATTGGCTCGAGTTGGTGGAATCGGATCTCGCCGAACGGCTGGAGGCCTCGTCCGTCGTGTGGCAGCCGCCGGTACGGACGTCGGCCAGCATGAGCCTGGGGCGAGAAGCCCTCGTCGCGGCATTGGCGACGTCCGCGGCGCGGGCAATCCACCGATCCACGGACGACGTCTTTCGGATGCCGGTGGACCGAGTGTTCAGCGTGGCAGGCGCGGGCACGGTCGTCACGGGCACGACGTGGAGCGGGTCGGTTGCGGTCGGCGATTCGGTATCGGTGCTGCCGGGGGGACGCAGCTCCCGTGTGCGGTCGGTGGAAGTCCACGGCCAGCAGACAGAGAATGCCCACCCGGGCCGGCGCACGGCACTCGCGCTGCCAGGTGTGACGCGCGAGGACGTCGAGCGCGGGTCGGTCGTGGTCTCCGGGGACGGATGGCACGAGACGGTGGCGCTGGACGTGTGGCTGACGCTTCTCCCGGACGCGCGGCGGCTCACGCAGCGCTCGCGGGTCCGTCTGCACCTCGGGACCGCTGAAGTCCTGGCGCGGCTCACGCCGGCTGCTGAGGCTATCGAGCCAGGAACCACCGCGGCCGCGCGCCTCCGGCTCGAGACGCCTCTGGTTGCGCGCTGGGGAGACCGGGGGGTCATCAGGTCGTACTCGCCCGTCCACACTATAGGCGGCTGCGTGGTTGCGGATCCGATGCCAGCCGGGCGACCGCGCCGCCCGCGTGGCCTCGAGCGGAAAGCTGCGCTCGATCCGCTCGAGCGGCTCACCGCGTTCGTCCGGGAGAGCGGGGAGCGCGGTGTCTCGATCGGTAACCTGAGCGTTCGGCTCGGCATCCCGCCTGCAGACGTCGACCCGCTGATTGCCGAAGCCGTGCGGACGCGCGGCCAGCGCATCGTCGCCCATACGCTGCTTGCGGGGGAGGTGCTGGAGCGAGCGGAACGCGACGTGCTGGCCCTCGTGGATCGGTACCATCGTGATCGGCCACTCGATCCGGGGCTGCCGCTCGAGACCGCGCGCGGAGCGTTTAGAGCATCGGCGCTTGCCGACGCGGCTGTGCAGGCGCTACACGCGGACGGGCACATCGAGGTGGAGGGCGCCATCATGCGCCGGACGGGCTTTGCGTCGACCCTGTCGGCGGACGACGACCGGTTGGCCACTCGGCTCCGCGCGGTGCTCCGGACGGCCGGTGCACAGGGGCTTACCGAACAGGAACTCGAGGACCACATCCCGGGCGGCCGGACACGGGAGCTCGCGGAGTACGAAGAGCGGCAGGGACGGGTCGCGCGGATCGGACGAGACCGGTACTACGATGCCGAATCTCTCGACCGGCTCAGGGGTACGATTCTAGGAGTCATCCGGGATCGGCAGCGAGCCACGCCGGCGGAACTTCGTGACGCGACTGGCCTTACGCGGAAGTACCTAATCCCGGTACTGGAGTGGATGGACGGGACCGGATCCACGGTGCGCGAGGGCGACTCCCGACGGCTCGGCCCGGCGGCACAGCGATAGAAGTGCAACTCTTGACAGGGTTAGCGGTTCGGTCCTAACTTGCTATCAGTCGGCGAGATAGACACTCCAACAAGGGGAACCTAACGGGACACTTTTCGTCAGAATAGGAGCTTGCATGAAGCCCTCGGCCTGGGCGGTGGTTAGCGCGCTCGGGCTCCTGATCGCTGCACCGGCGGTCGCACAAGCGCAGGACAGCACCTCGCAACCGCAGGTGCAGTTGGGCAGGAATTACCCGAACCCGTTCAACCCGGAGACCACGATCCCGTTCGGGCTCGACGAGAGCCTGTGGACGGGCGGGAAGCAGCCGATCGTGAGTCTGCGGATCTACAACATTCTCGCGCAGCTGGTCGCTGTACCGATCCTCCAGGGATCCGGTGAGCCGCTCGATGGCTTGCAGCTGCCATGGAATGGAACGGGGCAGTACACCGCCTATTGGGACGGGAAGGTGCGTGGCACCGACCGTGAAGCGGCGTCCGGGGTGTACGTCTATCAGCTCGTCGTAAACGGGCAGGCGCACACCAAGAAGATGACCATCGTCAAGTAGGGAGGGATAGCAGACGCAACAGGACCTGTCAGATGTGCAGGCGCGCCGGCGGTCTCCGTCGGCGCGCCTGTCATTATGGCTAGGCGTGTGTCCAAAGAGGCGCGTTGTGGGGGCATACTGATTGCCCGTTCCTCCCGGGGGAATGGGGGGGCTCCCATGAGGGGGTGCGCTCCGAGACCGCATGCAGAGACGGAGGAAACGCGGGTAACGCGCGGAAGAACTGCCGATGATTCGACCAGATCGACTGACCGTTAAAGCCGGAGAGGCCGTGCAAAGCGCGGTGGCGCTCGCGAGCGAGCGCGGCAACCCGGTCGTGAACGATGCGCACCTCTTCCTGGCGCTTCTCGAGCAGGACGAGGGCATCGTCGTGCCGGTGCTCCAGAAGACCGGACTCAACGTAACCGAGCTCAGGCAGGAGACCGAGCATGAGATCGGTCGACTTCCGGTACAGGAGGGAGGTGCCGGCCCAACCGTCGCGCGTGAACTGAACGCCGCGCTCCAGGATGCCGACAAGCTCGCAGGACAACTGGGCGACGCATACGTGTCCACCGAGCATCTGCTGCTTGGACTCATCGATACGAAGGGCACGTCGGCACGACAGCTCCTGTCCGCGCGCGGCGTCGACCACGATCAGTTGCTGGAAGCGCTGGCCGCCGTTCGCGGCAGCCACCGGGTCACCGATGTGGAACCGGAGCAGAAGTACCAGGCGCTGGAGCGGTTTACCCGGGATCTCACCGAGTCGGCGAGGCAGGGGAAACTCGATCCCGTCATCGGCCGCGACGAGGAGATTCGCCGCGTCGTGCAGGTGCTCTCTCGACGCACGAAGAACAACCCTGTCCTGATCGGCGAGGCCGGCGTGGGGAAGACGGCCATCGTCGAGGGTCTCGCCCAGCGGATCATCGACGGCGATGTGCCCGAGTCCCTGCGCGGCAAGCGCATCATCGTGCTGGACATCGGACAGCTGCTGGCGGGGGCGAAGTACCGTGGAGAGTTCGAGGAGCGTCTCAAGGCCGTGCTCGAGGAGATCACGAGCAATGAGGGGCAGTTCGTGGTGTTCATCGACGAGTTGCACACCATCGTCGGCGCCGGCGCTGCGGAAGGAGCCGTGGACGCGTCGAACATGCTCAAACCGGCTCTGGCCCGCGGCGAGCTGCATGTGGTGGGTGCCACGACACTCGACGAGTACCGCAAGCACGTCGAGAAGGACAAGGCCCTCGAGCGGCGCTTCCAGCCGGTGTTCGTCGGTGAACCGTCGGTGGAAGACACCATTGCCATACTCCGTGGCCTCAAGGAGCGGTACGAGGTGCATCACGGCGTCCGAATCACCGACGCGGCCCTCGTGGCGGCGGCCACGCTCTCGGATCGGTACCTCGGCGAGCGGCATCTGCCCGACAAAGCGATCGACCTGATCGACGAGGCGGCGAGCCGGTTGCGCATCGAGATCGACAGTCTGCCGCAGGAGATCGACGAGGTGGAGCGGCGTAAGGTCCAGCTCCAGATCGAGGAGCAGGCGCTCACCCGCGAGAAGGACCGGGCCAGCCGCGAGCGACTGGAGACGCTGCGCCGGGAATTGGCGGAACTCGACGAGCAATCACAGGCAATGAAGGCCCAATGGCAGGCGGAGAAGGACGCCATTACGCGGCTGCGGGAGCGAAAGGTCGAGTTGGAGGACGCCCGTGCCGAGGCGGAGCGCGCCACGCGGGCGGGCGAGCTGCAGCGGGCCGCCGAGCTCCGCTACGGGACGATGCCCGAGCTCGAGACGGCCATCGCCGACGATCAGCGGCGCCTCGAAGAGATCCAAGCCGATGCGAAGTACCTCAAGGAGGAGGTCGGATCCGAGGACGTCGCCGAGATCGTCGCGCGGTGGACCGGTATTCCGGTGAGTCGGATGCTGGAATCGGAGCGTGAACGCCTGACCACGCTCGAGGCCGAACTGCATCGTCGCGTGGTCGGACAGGATGAGGCTGTCTCCGCCGTCGCCAACGCGGTGCGCCGGTCCCGAGCCGGCCTCCAGGATCCCAACCGGCCCGTGGGCAGCTTTGTCTTCCTCGGTCCGACAGGCGTCGGCAAGACGGAAACCGCGCGCGCGCTGGCGGAGTTCCTGTTCGACGACGAGCGGGCCCTCGTGCGGCTGGACATGTCGGAGTACGGGGAGAAACACTCGGTCGCTCGTATGATCGGGGCGCCACCGGGGTATGTGGGTTTCGAGGAAGGCGGTCAGCTCACGGAAGCGGTGCGGCGCCGGCCCTACTCGGTCGTGCTGTTCGACGAAATCGAGAAGGCGCATCCGGAAGTGTTCGACGCGCTCCTCCAGATCCTGGATGACGGGCGGCTCACGGATGGGCAGGGCAGGACGGTCGACTTTCGCAACACCGTGCTCATCATGACGTCAAACCTGGGGGGGCAGTGGCTGTTGGAGCTCGGCCAGGAGAACTGGGCCGAAGCCGAGCGCCAAGTGAGGAATACACTGCGGCAACACTTCAAGCCGGAATTTCTCAATCGCATCGATGACATCGTCGTGTTCCGGCCGCTCGCGCGGGATCACCTGCTCAGGATCGTGGATCTCCAACTCGGGCGGGTCGCGCGGCTCGCCGCCGACCGGGGACTGACCCTCGAAGTGACTCCGGACGCCAAGGTCATGCTCGTGGACGAAGGGTATGATCCCGCATTCGGTGCTCGGCCGCTCAAGCGCGTGATCCAGCGCAGCGTGCAGAATCCTCTTGCGCTCGCGCTGCTCGAAGGCGAGTACGTGGACGGGGACACGATCCGGGTCGAACGCGTCGGTGATCGTCTCCACTTCGTGCGGTCCAGCGGGGAGGCACCGAGTCCGGCCGCCGCGAGCGCGTAGCGCGCGTCAGCCCCTCCCCCCTCGGTGGTGGCGGTAACTTACTCCCGTGTCAAACATGCGTCCCCGTCTCTCCGAGGCGGCCCGAGTGGGCATCGAGGTAGCCCTTGCCGAGGCTCGCGCGGCTGCAGCCCTCGGCGAGGTGCCGGTCGGTGCCGCCGTCGTCGTGCACGGCGAGGTCGTCGCGCGCGCGCACAACGAGACGGTCGCGCGGTGCGATCTCACCCAGCACGCCGAGCTGCTGGCCATCCAGCGGGCCGTTGCGTACCTCGGTGACGATCGTCTCGACCATGCCACGCTCTGTGTCACCCTCGAGCCCTGCGCGCAATGCGCGGGTGCGATCATCCTGGCTCGGGTCGGTCAGGTGGTCTTCGGCGCCTATGATCCCAAGGCGGGCATGGCCGGGAGCGTCGGCGATCTGCTCCGGCATCCACGACTCAACCACCGGCCGGAGGTGCGAGGCGGTGTGCGCGCGGACGAGTGCGGGGCGGTGCTCAGGGAGTTCTTCGAAGCCCGGAGGGGCAGGACGAACAGTGCAGAGTGAAGTGTGCAGAGTGCGGAGTGACGTGTGCAGAGTGTGGATTGAAGGGTGCAGAGTGGGGATCGGAGAGCGCAGATTGCAGCGTGTGGCCCGCACGAGGCCGGCGACCGCAGCCATCGGCGCGATGGGCTGATCGGTGATCGTCGCTCTTACGCGGCCCCCCACCTCGGCGCTCGCTCAGTGCGAGCTGACCCACCTCGAGCGGGCTCCGATTGACATCGGGCTTGCGCAGTCCCAGCATCGGGCGTACGAGGACCTGTTAGCCATGCTTGGGGCCCGGGTGATCGCTCTGCCCGAGGAGCCCGAGCTCCCTGACGCGATCTTCGTCGAGGACACCGCTGTCGTACTCGACGAGATCGCGGTGCTCGCGCGCCCCGGAGCGGCCTCGCGGCTGGCCGAGGTGGATACGATCGAGTCAGTGCTCACCACCTACCGTCCGCTGCATCGCATCGAGGCACCCGGAACGCTCGACGGCGGCGACGTGCTGCGTGTACAGCGTGCGCTGTACGTCGGCAGATCGACCCGTACCAACGAAGCCGGCATCACCCAGCTCGCGCAGCTCGTCGAGCCCTTGGGCTACCGGGTGCGCGCGGTGCCGGTTGCCGGCTGTCTCCATCTGAAGTCGGCCTGCTCGCATGTCGGCGACTCTTTGGTGTTGGTCAACGGGAACTGGATCGACACCGGGGCGTTCACTGAGGTGGAACTGCTCGAGATAGACGCCGCGGAACCGGCAGCGGCGAACGCGGTGCTGGTGGAGGACGCCATCCTCATGGCGAGCGACGTGCCTCGCACCGCCGACCTGGTCCGGAACAGGGGTCGCCGTGTCGTGACGGTCGACCTGTCCGAGTTGCGGAAGGCCGAGGCCGGCGGGACCTGCATGAGCCTCATTTTCGAGGAGCGGTCCGAGGGCTGAGCGGCGCGCGCCGCGACCGGGCAGCATCCATCCGACGCTCGCGGAGTTGCGCGGCAAGCTGTTTGCGACGGTGGAGTGCGGGAGGTGTGAGGAGGGAGGAGAGAGCTGTGGGGGCAGGGTGGCCGGGCTCGATGCCTTCGTGCGCCTGCCACCCCGCACCTCGGATGGTCTGTCCGACCCTCAGTCGACGATTTCCGGCCGTACCGTGAGGATCAGCGTCCCTCCGCCCTGGATGAGTTGGGCGTTGCCCACGACGAGCGTCTGGCCACTGCGGGCGTTGACGGTCGTTTGCAGTGCGCCGCGCATCGGGCTGCGCACGCCCACGTCGAGCTGCACCATGGCGGAGTCGCCCGATCCCCGCACGGTGCCGATCGCTGCCATCAGGATGAAGCCGACGTTGGCGTCGTCCTCCCGGCCGATGACCTGCTCGATGTGGCTGCCTTCCGTTCCACCCACGACGGCTTCCCGGATGAGGTGATAGCCCTCGTACCGAAAGAGCTTCCGTAACTCCGCTTCGACGTCGGCGATTGCGGGATCGACGGCACCGGCGCCATCGGCCTCGATGAGCTGGAAGTGCAGCCGGACGGTCGGCCGCGGACGGTCGATATCGGCCAGCACGCGCCGGATCTTGTCGAGGTTGTCCCGTGTCTCCCGTACCGTCACCATGTTCTCGGCCTGACTGATCGAACCGGGTCCGTTCGGACGGTCCGAGAAGACGTACGGCTGAATGAGCACGGCAGCGCGCTCGCCGTCGAGGTACTGCAATTCAAAGGTCTCGGTTTCGAGATCGGGCGCGGCGTGGCAACCAAACACTATGACGGCCGCAAGCACTCCCATGAGCCACTTCATGTTCCACTCCCCTCGTTCGGGTAGAGCCAAATCACGACGATGTCTGGATTGTTCGTCTGGTAGACCACCACGTTCTGGTCTGTTGCCTCGACGATCGGTGGACGCGGCGACGTGGTCGAGCCGGGTTGTGGGGGGATGTCGTCCCCGCCGGCCACGAGCAGCGCGGCCAGGCCAGCGGCGGCTGCGACCGGTGCCAGCGTCACCCAGCGGCGTCGCTGCCGCCGTGAGCGGGATTCCCGCGCGGCAGCGAGTGCAGCGGCGTCTCCCGCCGCGGCCGGTGCGAGTGCGGCGAGTGCATCGCCAAGCCGAGCTTGCTGATCGAGCAGCAGCTGGGCGATGGCCCGGCACGAGGCGCAGCGATCTAGATGTGCTGCCACGTCCGAGGCGCCCTCGCCGCGCAGGACCGCGGGGGCAGCCTCCAGCAGCCGGTCGCGACATGCGGTGCAGTTCACGGTGCCAGTCCTTCCAGCAGCTCAGGATGCTCCTCCAGCAGGCGCGACCGGAGCGCGCGGCGCGCGCGGTGGAGATGGGTGCGCACCGTCCCCGCATCGAGCCCGAGCATCGCAGCCGCTTCGGCGGGGCTGTGTCCTTGGACGTCGACCAGATCCAGCGCCTGGCGCTGTCGGCCGGGGAGAGCCTCGAGGAACGACCGCAGAATCTGCTCGGTCTCGTGGTGAATCACCCGGTCGTCGGGACTCTCGCCGGCTGATCCCGTGAGCGTGATCCGTCCGTCCTCGAGCAGCCGGTGCTGTCGCCGGCGGCTCCGGAGCCGATCGGTTGCCGCATTCCGTGTGATGCGGTAGAGCCAGCTCGTGAAGCGTGATCCGGGCCGGTAGCGTGTCAGATTTCCGTGCAACCGCACCAGCACCTCCTGGGTGACGTCCTCCGCATCGTCCAGATCGCCAACCGCCACGACGGACCAGCGGTAGATGAGCGACTGACAGGATCGCGCCAGCTCGGTGAACGCTGCCGCATCGCCGCGTCGGGCGCGTGCAATCAGGGGCGCCACCGATGCGTTGAGGCGCTCGAGGGCGCTCACGTGGTGTCCGATCCGTCGAGCATCTGCCAATGATACGACGGGAAGCGGGCGAGCGTTTACCGGCGGGCACGCTGGTCAGCGCGACGGGGTCCTCACCGATGCGTGGTGAGCGGGGCACGGCGACCGGCGCTGCGTACCCGCCCCGAACGCGAGAAGACCGTGGAGCGGTACATCTATTATCTAGCTGGGCAGCGGCACGGTTCCACCTGGGAGGGTCCGGACGTGGTGGAAACACACGATGCCGGCCGCGCGTTCCCGAGAAGGATCACACGACCGGCATCGCGGTACCACGAGAAGGTGAAACGTGAAGCACAAGGCGTGGGCTTGTGAGCAGCGGTGAGCTGGAAGAGCTCTATCACACCTCACACTTCACGTTTCACCGTTTTCTTCGTTCGCCTATCCTCCTTGGCAATTCAGCTATGGCCACCGGTACATCACCCTTCACTCCGCACTCTTCACGCTGCCCTCACGACGTCCAGGCCACCGAACGTCCTGGTGAGCGACTCGGCCCGCATCGGATCCATGCCGAACACCGCCGTCGCGGCGGCGTCCGCATCGAGGCACGACACGGCGCGTACTGTTACGGAATGCACCTCGGACTGTCGGGGCTCCCCCGTCGTGGGATCCAGCAGGTGATGGTAACGTCGCCCCTCGTGAGTGAATTGGCGTAGGTAGTCACCCGAGGTCGCGATCGCCTCGTCGGAGATTGCGATCCTGCCTGACAATTCGCGGGGATCGTGTGGTGAGCGGATCCCGACCTTCCAGAGGTCTCCATCCTCCGACGTTCCCAGCGCGTACAGGTCGCCGCCGGCGTTCACCAGCCCGTGCTCGATTCCCCATGCCCTGAGAGTTGCGACGGCACGGTCGACCGCGTACCCCTTGCCGATGCCACCGAGGTCGATGGCGACGGACGGATCATCGAACCGCACCCGGGCCCGGCCCGGAGTCGTGTCGAGATCGAGTGCGCGAAAGAGCCGTCGTCCGGCAAAGACGCCGGAGGCACTTGTCGGAGGCGGGTCGCGGCGATCCTCGACGTCCCACAGTGCCGTGGCCTGCCCGAGGCAGGGATCGAAGGCCCCGTCGCTCGCCTCGGCCCAGTGGAGCGCGCGCGCGAGTACCGCAGCCGTCTCATCGGAAACCCCGACGCCTTCCCGGGCGGCGCGGGCGTTGGCGCGTCCCACGTCGGACGTCCCCAGGTACCGGCTCATCCGCTGCTCGACCATCCGCAGCTCGGCGAACGCTGCGTCGATGGCCGCGTGCGCATACCGCTCGTCGCGGTGCACCACCGCCGCTTCGGCGAGCGTCCCCATGACGGGAATCGTCCGACGGACGAGCCGCGCGCGGGAGCGTGCGAAGGGTACGGCTCCGACGACGAAGACACCGACGCCGAGTGCCAGGACCTCACGGCGTGTGGGGTGGCGGGAAGGCTGGGAATCAGGGCGTTCCATGTGACCGCTCCGACAGCTCGTGGACGATTTCGCACGACGACGTGCCGCACGCGTCCGTGGATTTCAGCGAACAGGAGTTACAGCGGTCTTGGCGGCCATTGCGATGCATCAGGCCGAAGACCACGAACAGCACGACGAGACCGAGGATGCCCAGGAATTCACTCATGATGAACTCAACAGTCCGGCAAAGCCCATGAACGCCAACGACAGGCTCCCGGCGATGATGAGGACCAGAGCCATGCCCCGGGCGACCGACGGCACATCCGCCATCTCGGACGTCTCGCGGATCGAGGCCATCAGCACAAGCGCGAGCATCAGCCCGAGGCCGCCGCCGATCGCGAAGAACAGCCCTTCCAGGAAGTCGTAGCCGCGGTTCGTCTGGAAGATCGCGAGTCCGAGAATGGCGCAGTTCGTCGTGATCAGCGGTAGGTAGATGCCCAACTGTCGGAACAGCACCGGGCTCACCTTCTTGATCACCATCTCGGTGATCTGCACCAGCGACGCGATCACCACGATGAACGAGATCAGCCTGAGGAACGGTGCGTACGGCAGGATGAAGGTATTGAGAAACCACGCGCACGTGGAGGCGATGACCAGCACGAAGATGTCCGCGAGCCCCAGACGCAGGGCCGTGCCCACCCGTGCCGAGACGCCCATGAACGGGCACAGTCCGAGGAAGTAGGCCAGGGTGAAGTTGTTCACCACCATGGCGGAGAGCAGGATCCAGAACAGCTCGCCCATCACGCCGCCTCCTTCGTGGTCGCCACGCCCTCGGGCCACTCACGCACGCGGGCGCGCGAGGTCCGTCGCTCGGTCCACCACGCGATGACCATCAGCCACATGCCGAGCGTCAGGAAACCACCGGGCGGTAGGATGAATATCACCCAGGGCTCGAAGTTGCCGGGGATCACCTTCATGCCGAGGATCGTGCCGTTGCCGAGCACTTCGCGCACGGTGCCCATCATCAGCATGGCAATCATGAAGCCGATTCCGGTCCCGAAGGCATCCAGCAGCGAGCGGCCGATGGGATTCTTGGACGCGAAGGCCTCCTGGCGGCCGAGGATCATGCAGTTCACGACGATGAGCGCGACGAACGCGCCAAGGGCCTTGTGGATGTCCGGCACAAGGGCCTCGAGCGTCATGTCGGCGACAGTGACGAACGTGGCGATGATCAGGATGTACGTGGAGATCCGGACCTCGTTCGGCACGAGCTTCTTGACGAGGGACACCAGGAAGCTCGATCCCGTCAGCACGAAGAACGTGGCGATGCCCATGACGAGGCTGTTGGCCACCGTGTTGGTCACGGCGAGTGCGGGACACAACCCGAGCATCTGGATCAGCACGGGGTTCTCGCGCCAGATGCCCCGTAGGAAGTCCTGCTGCGGCGTCCGCGCGCTCATTGTCCTGCCTCCCGTGCCAGAGCTGCGGGCGCCGAGGCCGTATATGAGTCGAGGAGCGGCTCGAGTCGTGCCAGCGCGTTGTTGATCACCTTGATCACCGTGCGTGACGAGATGGTGGCCCCTGTGATCATGTCGATCTCGTGCGGATCGCCGGTTCCTTCCCGTGCCTTGACACCCTCGAGCGGAGCGAGCACGCCGTCGAACTGGTTCACGAAGGCCGAGTCCTTCTCGATCTTGTCGCCCAGGCCCGGAGTCTCCTTGCTCTCGAGCACCTTCATGCCGAGCAGCGCGTCGGTGCCGGGGTCGTAGCCGAAGATGACGCGGACGATGTCCTGGAATCCCGGCTCACCTGATGCAATCGCGTAGCCCACGGGCGTCCCGTCCTCGGTCAGGCCGCGATACACCTGCTGATAGTCGGCGGGATTCGCACCGCTCGGCAGCGCAGCAGTCAATGTCTCGTCGACGACGTACAGCGTGTCGTAGTGATGCGGCGCCCTCAGTACCTCTTGCACTGCCGCCGCGAGCCGTTCCGCCTTGTTGCGCTCGATGATCGGTGCCGTGAGCTGGAACACGAACACGAGCAGGAAGCCGGCGGCTGCGCCGGCGATACCCAGTGTGGCGAGCAGTCGCCATGCCGGCACGTCGGGTTTCGGCTGGATCGGAGGAGGGCCGCTCATGATGCCGCCTTCACGGTCCGCGTACCGAAGACCGTGGGCTGGGTCGCCCGGTTGATGAACGGCACCAGCGCGTTCATGAGGAGGATGGCGTACATCACGCCTTCGGCGAGTCCACCCCACAGCCGGATGACGACCACCAGGAACCCGATACCGAATCCGTAGAGCCAGCAGCCCCGGTTCGTCACGGGCGATGTCACCATGTCGGTGGCCATGTACACCGCGCCGATCATGAGCCCGCCGGAAAAGAGCATGAACATCGGCCCCGGATAGGCGGGATTGATGGCGTGGGTGAACGTGGCGAGCGCAGCCACGGTGGCGAAGATGCTCACGGGAATGCGCCAGTTCAGGTAGTTGCGCCACGCCAGGTAGGCACCGCACAGCAGGATGATGATACCGGCCGTCTCGCCCAGCGATCCACCCGTCATGCCGATCATCAGCCGCCATGTCGCGGTAGTCTGTTGCTCGAACTTCATCAGGCCCAGGGGGGTGGCCTGCGTCAGCACGTCGACGGCCTGCGGGCTCATGAGCGGCAGCGCGAGATTGTCGCCGCGGAGTGCCCACCAGTTCTCACGGATCACCGGCCACGTCGTGAGTGCCACGGGGAAGGCAGCCTGCAAGAACGCACGGCCAAGCAGCGCCGGATTGAAGATGTTCTGGCCCAGTCCGCCGAACACCAACTTGCCGAACCCGATGGCGAAGGCCCCGCCGACGAACGCCATCCACATCGGGATCCCGGCCGGCAGACAGAGGCCGAGCAGGATCCCTGTGATAACGGCTGAGCCATCGGCGAGCGCCTCTCGGCTGCCGAACACCCATTCCGTCACCAGGCATCCGGCGAGACTCGCGGCGAGCACGAGCACGGCGCTCGGGCCGAAATAGAAGATCGCCGCTGCGATGACCGGGACGAGCGACAGGTTGACCGTCCACATGATCCGCGGCGTGCTGTCGCGCTCCGCCAGGTGGGGCCAGGCCGTAATCAGCAGTCGTGGCGTCGTCATGCGGCCTGGGGCTGCTTCCGCAGCTGCGCCTTGGCGAGTGCAAACAGCTGTGTCAGCGGGATATTGGAAGGACAAGTGTATCCACAGCAGCCGCAGAGCATGCAGTCCTGCAGATGATGCGCGTTCATCTCCTCGTACCGCTCGTACATCGCCAGCTGGCCGAGGATCTGCGGGTTGAGAAAGACCGGACAGGCATCGAGGCAATGCCCGCAGCGGATGCAGGGATAGGCCTTCTGCGGCTTCACCTCGGTATCGGTGAGCACGATGACGCCGCTGGTCCCCTTGAGCACGGGGACGTCGGTGCTGGCCTGGGCAGCCCCCATCATCGGGCCGCCGAAGACGATCTCGCGCGCGGTTTCGGTGAAGCCTCCGCAGGCCGCAATCAGGTCGCGCACCTTCGTGCCGACCGGAACGATCAAGTTCGACGGCCGGACGACACCCGGCCCCGTCACCGTCACGATCCGCTCAACCAGCGGCAGCCCGGTCTCGAAGACCTCGGCGATGGTCGCCACCGAGGCCACGTTGTGCACGACCACCCCCACATGCATCGGGAGCTTGCCCGACGGCACCTCCCGGTCGAGCAGGGACTTGATCAGCATCTTCTCGGCGCCTTGCGGATACTTGACCGTGAGGGCATGCACCGTCACGCGCTCTCGCAGGTCGTCCGGGATCGTCGCTCGCAACCGTTCGATTGCGTCGGGTTTGTTGTTCTCGACGCCGATCATCGCCCGGTCGACACCGAGCGTCGTCAGCATCAGCCGAGTGCCCAGATGGACGCGCTCCGGATACTCGACCATCGTGCGGTGGTCGGTCGTCAGGTACGGCTCGCACTCGCACCCGTTGATGACGACCGTGTCGATCGTTACGTCTTTCGGCGGCACGAGTTTGACATGGGTGGGGAAGGCGGCGCCGCCAAGACCAACCACACCCGCGCGGCGCACCGCATCGACGATCTCCTCAGCGGAGAGTCCGTGCCAGTTGGGGATGATCCGCTTACGCGGCACCTGCGCGTCGTACGGCGCTACCTTGATCCTGATCGCCTCGTGAAACGCGCCGGACGGGTGCGGCCACAGCTCGATCGCCGTCACGGTCCCTGCTGCGGAGGCGTGCACCGGTGACGAGACAAACCCGTCCGCTTGGGCAATCATGTCGCCCCGCTGCACCCGGTCGCCGATCGCGACGAGGGGCTTGGCAGGCTTCCCCGTGTGCTGCGACAGCGGCAGCACGATCTCGTCGGGGAAGGGCAGGCGGCGGATCGGTTCCCGCTCGGTCAGCTCCTTCAGCTCCGGCGGGTGGACGCCGTGGCTGAACTTCATGCGCTTGGCCATCGCTCCCTCAGTTGAACGGCTCCGCCCGCTTCATCCACTTCTCGATATCCTTCTCCTTCGGACTGAGCGGCGTGCCCGGATGGATGATTCGCACCGGGCAACGCTCGGCGGACACCACGAGGTCCTTGTACGGGCCCGCCTTCGGGTCTTTGATGTACGCCTGCTTCTTGTCGTTGTAGGCGAACATCTTCTTGTTCACCTTGATGCACTCCTCGCAGGTCGTGCACCGGGCCGAGTCGATGTACGGCTCGAGGGCGAGTCCTTCCTCTTCTTCCTCGACCGCCGCGGGGGCCGCTGTCTGGGCCGGTGCCGCGGCGGGTGCGGCGACGGCCGCTCCGCCCCCACCGCCACCGAAGTCGATGCCGCCCTCGAGCCTGAGCGGCTCGATCGGCATGGCCTGCACCTCATTCAGCAAGTCGGCGATGGTGCGCTGCCCATTGCCGGAACGGATCAGGCCCTCGGCCAGCCGGCGGGCGATCACCTGCGGGAACTTCGCCTTCAGGTCAGCCAGCTTCGCCTCGTACTCGGCCCTGATCTGCTCGGCCTGCTGTTGGAACTCCGCTTCGGCCTCGGCCGAGACATCCGCATCCAGCCCGGCCATCTCCTTCAGGAGGTTCCACACGTTCAGCCGGTCTTCAGCCAGCTCCACCATCTCCTGCGATACCGAGACCCGCCCGAGCTTCCGATCCGGTTCCAGCATGTAGATGAACGGCGTCCTGCCGTCCCGGTCCTCTGCCGGTGTCGCGACGAACTCGTGGAACGGCATCAGCTCGTCGGTGTCCACGTCTGCCTTGATGCGCCTGAAGTGCTTCTTGAAGCGCGCCTCCGTAGCCGCCCAGTCGGCGACCGTGACGGGCAGCGTGAGCGTCTGCTCGTTCCCATCGTCGTCCAGATAGGTGAGGTCGTACTCGGGCCACGTGTCGTCGATCGACGGGTTGCCGTCGAGATCGATTCGGTCGGCGAGCTTGTCGCCGGCGGCCGGGTCGTAGAGCAGCACCGGATACGCACGGCTCTCCAGCGCGAGCCTGGCCGCGTCGGGTGCCTGGTCGTCGCCGACTCCGTGCTCGGGGGGACACGGGCAGTGCAGCGATAGCACGGTCGGATAGTGGGACTGCAGCCCCCTGAGCACGCCGCCGAGCAGGTGCGCTGCATTGGCCTGCGATGCCTGCAGCACGAACACGTTGCGATGCGCCATGGTGATCAGCGCCAGCTCTTTGCGTGTCTCCTCCTTACCGTGCTGCGCCTTGCCGTACGCCGCCATGTCGCTCACCTGGCCCGTGAAGCCGCTGGTGCAGGCCTGGCCGCCGGTGTTGGAGTACACCTGCGTGTCCAGCACCATGACGCGGATCGGCTTGCCGGAGGCGAGCAGCCGCGACAGGTTCTGGAACCCGATGTCGAGCATCGCACCGTCGCCGCCGGTGGCGAAGATCGGCGGACACAGCTTGAACTCGTCGTCGGTGAACTGGTGCCAGTCGAACGTCGTGAAGAGCGGCTCGTGCGTCTCCGCCTCATACTCGCCGGCCAGCTCCAGCTCGGCGCGCCTGATGGCGACGAAGCCGTCGGCCATCTTGCGCATGTGCCCCTCGAAGATGCCGATGGCGATGGACGGGGCATCCTGGAACAGGTGGTTGACCCAGGGGAAGGGGTACGGGTTGTACGGGTAGGTGCTGCCCCATACCGACGAGCAGCCGGTGGCGTTGGTCATGCCCATCGGGGCGCGGCCCTTGCCACTGGGCCCTTCGACGTAGCGCCAGCGCAGATCCTTCAGGTCGTCGAGCATCTTCGTGAGCTTCGTGAGCTCGGCCTTCTTCGCGTCGTCCAGTGTGATCCCCGCGTTCCCGCTGGTGACGTCGTGCAGGTCGGCGTCGGAGGCGAGCAGCTTGCGCGCCTTATCGTCCAGATCCGCGATCAACTGGTCGAGCTTCTCGACGTGCTTCCTCACCCGTGGCAGCATCAGAGCGTTCACCGCGGACATCACGAGGTGCACGACCGTCTTCTCGCCGCAGCCCATGCAGGCGCCGTCCCCACCGATCATCGAACCGTACGTGTCCTTCTTGAGCAGGAGCGACGACAGCACGCCGATGCCCTCTTCGACGTCGGACACGTTGACGTACCGGTCGTTGGTGTCCGGCAGGTGCTGCCACAGCTTCCAGTCGCGCCGCAGCTTGTCCACCACTTCGTCGGTCTGCGGGACGGTCTTCAGTGCCTCGTCGGGACAGACCTCGACGCAGATCTTGCACCCCTTGCAGGTATCCGGGTTGATCGTGATCGACAGCAGGCCGCCGGTGCCTTTTTCCCGCCCCTCCGGCACGTCGAAGAAGGGCGCGGTCTTGGCGAGCGGGAACTCCTCCAGCGCCGCGTACACCGGCGCGAACTCGGCGTCGAGTGCAGAGCGCCGCTCGGGGTCGAGGTTCATCTTGTCGACGACCGTTCTGTACGCCTCGGACAGGACGGGCCCGAAGGACGTGAACGGGACGCCCTTGAGGATCTTGCGCGACTCGCTGCCGAGATGCCGCACGATCTGCCCGATCCGGTCGAGCGACCGGCCATTCGACACGGTCCTGATCGCCGCCTGGATGATCTCCTCCGGCTCGTTCACGAGCCCCGGAATGGCCGTATCCGGGCACTGCGTCCAGCACTGGCCGCAGCCCGTGCAGTTCGCCGGCACGAACTCGGGGACCTCAAAGCGCACGTCCGTCATGTCACGGATCGTGCTGGTTGCCGCGGGGATGGCGCTCAGTGCCGCGAACGGGTCGGCAAGGCCGTCGTCGCCGGTCTTGTAGAGATAGCACACCTGCTCCCAGAACCGGCCGGGGTTGCCGAACCCGGAGCGCCACTTGCTGCCGTCGAGTAGATCGGGCATCTGCGGCTGGGCGCTCACCGCGTCCTCATTCACCGCGAGCGCCGCCGCATCCACGGACTGCACCTCGTCGTAGCCGCGGCGAATGACGCGAATGTTGTCGTCCACCACGCGCTGCCCGAGGTGTCCGAACTTCTTCTGGAGCTGCTTGGTGATGCCCTGGAACAGCCGCTCCTCGTCCAGGCCCTCGCGCTCGGCGAGGCCCGATACCTTGAAGAAGGCACCCATGAACGCCGCGCCCTGCATGCGGTAGCGCAGTTCCGGGTCCGTCGCCTCCTCCATGGCGATCCTGAACGCATTCAGGTAGTGGACGCGGAGCCTGCGGTCCTTGATGGTCTGCTGCGCGTCGGCCGGGAGGCCGTTCCACAACTCCTGCGCGCCCCGATCGGCCTGGATCACGAACACGCCGTCCTCCGCGAGCCCGGCCAGCGGGTTCGAGTGGCGGAACGCGTTCGGATCGGGCGAGAGCACCACGTTCACGTGCTTCAACTCGCAGTTCAGCTTGATCGGCGCGTGCGCGAGCGTGGCGTAGAACGTCGTCGGCTGTCCCTTCTTCTCCGAGCCGTACTTGGGGTTGGCCTTGATGTACATCCCCATCAGCTCGGCAGCGGTCATCGCGAGGTTCTTGCCCATCGTGATGGCGCCCCACCCACCCACCGAGTGGATGCGGATCGAGGTGGCGCCCTCCGGCAGGAGATTGACGTTCTCCTCGGAGTGGAGCGAGATGTCCTTGACGTGCGGATACGCCTCGAGCAGCTGGTCCTGCCAGATCTGCAGTTTCGGGAGCTTCGTGCCCTCGCGCACGAAGTCGATGCCGAGGTAGAACTGCCGCAGTTTGCGCCCGCCTGCGACCATGTTGTCCACCGCGGCAATGAGATCGCCGGGCTGGAGGTCGCGCGAGCCGAGGCCGAACGTGCCGGAGAAGAACTCCGGCGTGTCCTCCGGACGGTACGTGGCGACCGGGTAGGGAGGCGTGCCGTTGCCGCTCCGCCCGTTCTCGAGCGCCTTGGCGACTGCCGCCCGGATCTCCCGCAAGACCGGCTGATCCACGGCGAGCGGCTGATCGACCCGCTCGAGCACGGTGACGGCCTTCTTGCCCTTGAGCAGGTTGGTGATGACGTCAGCCGGGAAGGGCCGGAACATCGTGACGTTGAGCACTCCGATCTTCAGCCCACGCGACTCCCGCAGATAGTCGACCACGACTTCCGCGTTCGGGATGAGCGAGCCTTGGCCGGCGATCACGTACTCCGCGTCGTCGAGCCGATACCCCAGGGCGCGCGCGTAGCGGCGTCCCGTCAGGCCGTAGAACTCCTCCATGGCCTGGTCGGTGAACGCCGCGACGTGATCGAAGTAGAACGGCCGCTGCGCGGCGACGCCCTGTTGGTAGGCGTCCTGATTCTGCACGACGCCGAGCATTGCCGGGTAGTCGAGGTCGAACATCTCGGGGATGCGCCGGCGCTTGTCGCCGAAGACCCAACGCTGCGCGGGCGTCGGCGTCTCGATGATGTCTGCCGGGTCGCCGAGGAACTCCTTCACCAGCGCCCGCTCGGGCAGCACCATCGACTCGATCACGTGCGTCGTGAGGAAGCCGTCCTGCGCCAGGATGCCCGGGTTGAGTGACAGCTCCGCGATCTTGTGCGCGATGAGGTTCAGGTCGGCCGCCTCCTGCGCATCCTTGGCGAACAGCTGGAAGAACCCGGTGTCGTCGACAGCGTGGTAGTCGTCGTGCCCTGCGTGGACGTTCAGCGCGTGCTTCGTCATCGCCCGCGCGCCGATGTTGAGCACGTACGTGAGACGCTTGCCGGCGGCTGCGTACAGGGACTCGTGCATGTACGCGATGCCCTGACCGCTCGAGAAGTTGGTAGCGCGAAGACCGACCATGCTCATGCCAGCGGTCACCGCGGCGGCGGCGTGCTCCCCTTCGGGCTCGAAGAACAGCAGGCGGCGTCCGTTGACGTTGGTTACCCCCGCGGCCACCGCGGCCGCCCAGCCTTCGCCCATCTGCGTGGACGGCGTAATGGGATAGGCTCCGGCGGCCTCGCTGCCGGCCGTCTCCATCTCCACGACGGCCGTTGTCCCGTCGATGGCGACGGTGACGCCAGGGTATTTCGGCTGCTCGGCAGGAGTCGAATCGGTCTTCTTCTTGAACATCATGCAACCGCCTTCTCAGGTGCTTGGGTGGGGGCGGCATCGAACCGTTGCGCCCCCTCGACCCAGACGATGGCGCCGGTCGGGCATCGGGCGATGGCCACCGGATCCGCCAACTCGTTCCTCTCGTAGTCCACCACCGCCAGCCCGTCCCGCATCTCGATGAGGCCCGGCGCTGCATCTGCCGCACACCGTCCGCACGCAGTGCAGGCGACACGGCACAGCTCCTCGATCTCGTCGCCCTCGAGGTGGCTCTTGCACTGCACGATGAGCTTCTGCTCGATCGGCATGAGGACGAAGAGATCCTTCGGGCACGCCTCCACACAGTCGCCGCACGCCGTGCACTTCTCGGGATCGACGACAGGGAGGCCATATCGGTTCATGTGAATGGCATCGAAGTCGCAGGACACCTCACAGTCGGACAGACCGAGGCATCCCCAGCGGCATCCCTTGCCGCCGCCCGCCACCGCTGCCGCCGCCTTGCACGTCTCGAGGCCATGGTAGTCGGCCTGCTGCACCGCGACGTTGCTGCCGCCGGCGCACAAGAGCCGCGCAACCCGCTTGTTTGCCTCACCGGCCTCGACGCCCAGGAACTCGGCGAGTTGGACGACCTCGTCGGCGCCCATCACGGTACACCCGGCAGGCTTGATCCGGCCTTCGACGACACCCTCGGCGAACGCACGGCAGCCGGCCTCGCCGCATGCGCCGCAGTTGGCGTTGGGCAGCATGTCGGCCACGGCGTCGATGCGCGGATCCTCCCACACCTTGAACTTGCGATGGGTAAGAGCGATGAGGCCCGCGAACGTGAGCCCCAACGCGCCGAGGATCGCTACCGAGACGAGGATCGCCGATGCGCTCATCGGTCCGTCGCTACAGGTCGCTGAAGTTGGCCTGGCTCAGCAGCCAGGCGGCCAGCTTGTCCGCGGGAGCAGGCGGTGCGGCTGCCTGTGCCGTCTCGCCAGCCGGAGTCGCTTCCGGCGGCGCTGCGGCCAGCGCTCGGAGCTGCCGGAGCTCCTCGCTCTGCTGCTGGCCGCTGACGCCTCCGATCGTCAGCCGCGGCTCGCGGTCAGGGAGATGCGTCACCGAGAGGCGGTTCGCGAGCGGCGTACCGCCGGCCGGGTCGTGCACGAACCGTGCGGCATCGGTGGGCAGCAGTGCGCCGATGCCCGGGCCGTCGTGCACCGCGAGCCGGTCGAGGCCCGTCCCGTCGCTCGTCTGAATCACGAAGGTGCCCGGCGTGATCAGTCGGACCAGTGGCGCCGGCGCGCATTTGCCCCGCACGACGAGCACGATCTTCTGTGCCCCGTCGAGGAACTCCGCGAGGCGCTCGGCACGAAGGTCGGCACCATCCACGGTGACGACGAGCGGGGGCGCGAGGCGGCGCTCGCCCTTGCTCCACTTGACGAACGGGAACGAGCCGAGGGAGCGGGCGTGCTCGTTGCCCCGATGGCTTCCCGAGCGGGTCAGCTCGAAGATCCGCACCGCGCCGAATGCCCGGCCGATCTCTTCAAGGGCGCGGGCCACGACCTCACGGACGTCGCCGCCGGGTTTCACGTGCGCTACGAACAGGTCGTGGTTGCGCTTGGTGAGTTCGGCAATGGTGTCGCGGGCCTGCTCGATCGTCTCGAGCGTCAAACCGTCGAGCCGGATCTCGCTCTCGAACAGTGTCGCGAGACGGTCGGTGTTGAAATGGCCTGCAGCGAACGGCCCCAGCTCCGCGGCGATGCGATGAGCTCCGCCGTTTTCCGAGCCCCGATGCTCATTGAGGAAGCTCTGTACCTGTTCCGCCGTCGAGCCAAGCGCGGCACGGAACGCGTCGCGCTGACCTTGCATGGCGGTAAGAGCGAGCTCCACCCGGTCGTCAGACGGCATACGTGTCCAACTCCTCATTGAGGATGGCAATCTTCTCGTCCACGGTCTTCGCCGGCACCGCCCGCACCTGCTCGTAGACCGGGATGTCATCGTTCCGGTAGAACACGCCAAGCCGGATTTTGTCGTCGAGCTGGGCGAGCCGGAACGCGTTCACCAGGTCCGCCGGGTCGTGGTACACGGTATTGGTGTAGAGCTTCTCGAGGTCTTTGACCTGCACCCCGTCAGGGTGGATCAGCAACTCGATCGTGTCCGGGTTGCGCATGGCCTCGAGGAACAGGTTGTCGGTGTACTGTGGGCACCGCTGCAGGATGCGCACGAACGAGAAGCCCGGGTGGTGATAGGCGGCCCGGATCGTCTCGTAGATGTGGTCCGGTACCCAGTCACCCGTCTGTGCGACGAACGACGCGTTCTCCACGCCGAGCGTCGTGGCGATCGGGTTCATCGCATCGATGTACGCTCCGCGGGGCTGCGTGTTGCTCCTGAGGCCCTTCGGACTCGTGGGTGACGTCTGGTTCTTGGTCAACCCGTAGACGCCGTTGTCCAGCATGATGGCGACGATGTTCGGGTTGTACCGCGTCGTATGGACCCAGTGGCCTGCACCGATCGAGCAGCAGTCGCCGTCACCCATGACGGCGAACACGTGAAGCTCGGGCCGGCGCATCTTGACGCCCAGCGCGACTGGCAGCGCGCGCCCGTGCAGGCCGTGGAATCCGTAGGAGTTCACGTAATGCGGGAACCGGCTCGAGCAGCCGATGCCCGAGACGAAGACCGTCTCTTCCGGTGCCAACTGCTCCACCTCGAGCAGCCGTTGGACCGCCGTGAGCACCGCGTGATCGCCGCAGCCGGAGCACCAGCGGGCGACGGCTTTCTGATAGTCTTCCATGCCAAGGTAGCGGTCGTCCTCGACCGAGCTCCCGAGCAATGAGCATCCGAGCTGAATCATGCGTCGGCTCCGTTCGGCATAAAGTCCCGAATGGCCTGGAGGATCTGGCCCGGGCGCAACGGCTCACCCGGCACGCGCGTCCAACAGTCGACGTCCACCAGCGTTTGCGCGCGGAGCAGCCACGCAAGCTGCCCGCGACGGCGGTTCTCCTCGGTGACGTAGGGGGCATTGGGATCGTCGGAGTAGTTGACCTCGACGGTCATGACCTTGCTGTAGCCTCCAAAGATCTCCTTCAGGCCCGGCTCCATCGGCGAGAGGAACCGCAGGTGCAGCGACGAGACCGACAGTCCCTCGTCCCGCGCCCGGTCGACCGCCTCCTCGATGGCGCCCTGCGTACTGCCCCAACCCACCACGAGCAGGTCGCCCTGCTCATCACCGTACGGCGTCGGCGGCGACAGGGTCTGCTGGAGGACGGCCATCTTCCGCGCGCGCATCTCGCAGCCGCGCTCGTGCACGTCCGGTGTGTAGCCGATCTTGCTCGCCTCGTCGTGCGACAGGCCCGTGGCGGTGAACATCCCGTTCCGCTGACCGGGGATGTGCCGCCGCGAGAGCCCGGTCTTGGGATCCCAGTCGTACGGTTTGTGGCCTTCGGGGAGTGCGCTCAGGTCGAGCGGTGCAGCCATCCACTCCCGAGTGACGTTGGGCCGCGGGAACGGCTGCACGCCGGTGGCGAGGTTCGCGTCGGTCAGCACCATCACGACGCAGCGGAACGCCTCGGCGATTCGGCGCGCGGTGGTCATGCAGAGGAAGCACTCTTCCATCGTGGCCGGGGCCATCACGACCTTGGGGGCGTCGCCCGGCTGTCCGAAGATGGAGGAGAGGAGATCGCCCTGCTCGATCTTGGTCGGGAGGCCGGTGCTCGGGCCGCCCCGCTGGACGTCGACCAGCACGAGCGGGGTCTCGGTCATGACCGCCAGCCCGATGAACTCGGTCTTGAGTGCCATGCCCGGGCCGGAGGTGATCGTGAAGGCGGTCTTCCCGGCGAACGACGCCCCGACGGCGACGCCGGCCGCGGCGATCTCGTCTTCGGCCTGGTGCACGATGCCG
>Ga0209536_100002664_pt1 | contig 29105 bp, 27 predicted proteins | sample DeeMarSeWOR28_12_FD_187461 | JGI IMG/M metagenome (GOLD analysis project Ga0209536, IMG submission 187461) | Marine sediment microbial communities from White Oak River estuary, North Carolina - WOR-2-8_12 (SPAdes) (version 2) | ecosystem: Environmental > Aquatic > Marine > Intertidal zone >...
TTTTCGATATCTTCCCGCATGGTCTCCAGCAGTTCCATGACGATCTCCAGGTTCTTGCTGGTGGTCTGATAGAAGGTTGCCGTTCCGGCGCCATATTCATGGGTGGCCTTCATCAGGCGGTACATCATGCCGTTGGGCTTGATGTAGTTGGGGTTGACATCATCGGCCGTGGTGTAATCGCAGTGATCCAGATAGGTGCGGACCGGTTTGTAAACGATATCCACCAGCTCCTCGGTGCTCTGGGCAATTGTCGGCGTATAGTCAGCATGGTCTTTGGCGTAACGCACCAGTTGTTTGGCAGCCATCCGTCCTTCCGCGTGAGAGCCGGAGGAAAATTTGTGGCCTGAACAACCTACACCGTCGCCGGCCGTGAACAGGCCGTTGACCGTGGTCATACGGTTGTAGACCTTGCCGTTGTCAGCCTTGATTTTATAGGCATCCGGGATCCAATCCAGATCCGGGCCCGAGGTCCACAGGCCGCAGCAGCCGGAGTGTGACCCGAGCAGGTAGGGCTCGGTCGGCATAACTTCGGAATTTTTCTTTTCGGGCTCGGTATTGGTTGCACACCACAGATTGGCCTGACCGCAGGTCATGTCCAGGAAGTCTTCCCAGGCTTCGGACTCAAGATGTTTGAGTTCCTTCTTATCCATGGTCTCACCCAGTGCTGCCAGGGCCGATACCGTATCCATGATGATCGGGCCGCGGCCTTCTTTCATCTCAAACAGCATCAGATGGTTGCGCAGACAGGTCGGGGTGATCGCTGCGGTTCCGTAAGGCGCGTAACTTTCCAGCTCGGCTTTGGCCGCATCGCTGGCAGCAAAGTTTTCGCCCAGACCGTTGAGGGTCTTGGCCTTGAAAAGCAGGAACCAGGCACCCACCGGGCCGTAACCGTCTTTGAAACGGGCCGGGGTGAACCGGTTTTCCATCATGGACAGCTCGGCACCGACTTTCATGCACAGGGTGTAAGTGGAGCCTGAATTCCAAACCGGATACCAGGCACGCCCCTTGCCTTCACCCACGCTTCGCGGCTGATAAATGTTAACCGCGCCGCCGCAGGCAACCAGCATGCTCTTGCATTTGATGATGAAGACTTTGTTCTCACGAACTGAGAAACCGACAGCGCCGGCAATCTGGTTTTCTTTGTTGGCGTCCAGCAGCAGTTCGACGATGAAAACCCTTTCCAGAACGTTTTCTTCGCCAATGGCCAACTTGGCCGCTTCGGCAACGATCCGTTTGTAGGATTCACCGTTGATCATGATCTGCCATTTGCCGGTACGCACGGGGGTGGCGCCTGATTTCAGCGTTCCCATTTTCTGGCCTTTCTTGCCGTCCAGGTTTTTGCCGTCTTCGGTTTTCTTCCAAATCGGCAGTCCCCACTCTTCAAACAAATGCACGGAATCGTCCACATGGCAGCCCAGATCAAAAATCAGATCTTCACGGACAATACCCATCAAGTCGTTACGAACCATGCGCACATAGTCTTCGGGGCTGTTTTCGCCAATATAGGTGTTGATCGCAGAAAGACCCTGAGCAACCGCGCCGCTTCTCTCCAGAGCAGCCTTGTCCACCAGCAGAACACTCTGGTCGTCAGACGCCCATTTTTTGACCTCAAAGGCAGCGCCGCAGGCAGCCATGCCGCCGCCCACGATCAGAACATCAACTTCTCGCTCTTCAACTTCCGGGTCTCTCACAGCCTTGAGCTCACCCAAAGGTTTGTTCGGTAATGCCATATCGCATCCTCCTTAAATCACTATTTGTTGATTAAATTTTGTTATTTTAGATTCGCATATCTGCTCTATGACTTAAGCCAATTGTCCTTCAGCAGGTTTTCCAAACTCTTTGCCGTCTGCTTCTTCTGTTGACAGCAGCTGGCTTTCCAGATCCTTACCTTTCAGATCCAGATAGGCATTCGCCTGACCTTCGGGGGTGGTCCGGATGGGGAACTTGAAGCGTTTGATGGTTCCATTTCTGAATTTGCAGGTCCACATGACATCTTCGGTACCCAGCATCGGCATGACCGAGCTTCCCAGGGGAACAAAGTCTGCATAACCCCTGACTTCAATGGCCTGGGTCGGGCAGATCTTGACACAAGAAAAACATTCCCAGCATTGATCGGGCTCTTGATTGTAGGCCTTCATCTCGTTGGGTTCCAGGACCATCAGGTCGTTGGGACAAATATACATGCACGCGGTTTTGTCCCCGCCCTTGCAGCCATCACATTTTTCAGCTATTACAAAACTTGGCATTTATCATACCTCCTAATTTGATTGGTAAATTTTGTTTTTTCACGCAATAAACCCTAAACCTTAAAACTGTAGTAATTTGCACCTCCCTTCGTTTCTCTGATCCAAAGATATTCGCTTTGGTTCGATTCGTATGTATTTTCTGGGTATTGTTTTATTGAACCCGCCGGTACCCGCCGGCAATATTCGAATAATATGTGTAAAAATAATTGCGAACGATAAAATATGCTATAATTTCAATAAGATATGATATGCAAAAGGGAAAACAATACCATTCAAAATGAGGCTTGTCAAGTGTTTTTGGATTCCCAAATTGCTAAAAATAGACCGGGCATCGGCCCCGGCAGAGCGATTTACCACATATCGAACCGCACAAGAGAAATTACACCATATCTTGGGTTTATTGTCCTGATATCGCCTCAATCGCAGGGCAGATGAAGCTTAAACCTGATTTTTCGAACCGCTTGCCATTTTTTTGGTTTCGGCTTATGCTCACGCATGCAGAATTCAGACGGTCATGCGGCAAACAATTTTAGCCCCATTCAAAAGGACGACACATTTCGCTTTTCCTGCGCCCCTCAGGTGCCCTGCTTCAATGCCTGCTGCAGAGATCTGAATCAGTTTCTGACACCCTATGACATTGTGCGTCTCAAAGACCACCTCCAGTTGGCGTCAAGCGACTTTCTCGAGCAATACTGCCGCCGGCACACGGGCCCCGAATCCGGTCTGCCGATAGTCTCCTTAAAGCCAGGAGAAACAGAAGCATTGACCTGCCCGTTTGTAACCGAAGCCGGCTGCAAGGTGTATGCAAATCGGCCGTCATCCTGCCGGACCTACCCCTTGGCCAGAACACTATCGCGATCGAGAACCACGGGAGCAATTTTTGAACGATTCATGCTGATCAGCGAATCCCACTGCCTTGGGTTCCGGCAGGGGCGAACTCAAACCGTCAGGCAATGGATCGCTCGACAGGAGATCGGCATATATAACGACTTTAACGACCGGCTGATGGAAATTATCAGCTTGAAAAGCCGCTTCAGGCCCGGTCCGCTGGATAAAGAATCGAGCCATTGGTTTTATCTGGCGCTCTACGACCTGGATAGCTTCAGATCTGAAATCAATCAACATGGATTGCTCAAGGGCCTTGAGCTGGATGCGGCCCTGCTGGCGGAGGCCCAAAAAGAGGATACGGCCCTGTTAAGGGTGGGAATCGAATGGGTCAAGCGTGCCCTCTTTGGTGTCGATCTATAAATTAGGTATAGTCGAAGCCCTGAATTGCGGAAGGTGGATATCGCTTTTCAGACCTCGAATTTTCATGCACGAAGTTGAAAATGATGAATATAGAAGGCAAAGTGGCGCTGGTTTTAGGCGCTATTAAAGGGATCGGCAAAGGCATCGGGCTCGCTCTGGCTGATGCCGGAGTGCGGGTTGCGCTAAATTATTACGACTGGGAAGAGGAACTGGAGGCAACCGAGCGTGATTTCACCGCAGCCGGCCAGCAGCATTTAATCCTGAAAACCAATCTGCTCGATGTCGAAAAGATTCCCGGGCTCATTGATAAAGTGATCGGGCGTTTCGGCCGGCTTGATATTCTGATCAACAACATCGAACGCGGTGGCTGGCCGGCGGTTCACGGGCCTTACGTTCAACAACAGTGGGACCTGGAAATGGAGACCACCCTGAGAGCCAAACGCTGGATTTTCGATGCGGCGCTGCCTCACTTGAAGGCCTCCGGGAATGGGGCGGTCGTCAATTTTTCTTCAATCGCAGCAATCGTAGGCCGATCCGGGCCTGCCAGCCCTGTTTTCAACGATGGCTATGCCGCGGCAAATCGCGGTATCTCCCTTTTAACCGAAACCTGGGCGCGCATGGGAGCACCGGAGGTTCGTGTAAATGAAATTATGCTGGGCTTTGTTGAAACCCGTCATGGCGAACATACCAGGGGCTGGGAATTGCTGACCGCCGGGCAGAAAAAGGCTATCAGAGATCATACCCTCCTGGGTCGAATCGGCCGAATTGATGATGTTGTCAAAGCCGTATTTTATATATTGAAAGATGCGCCATTTATGACCGGAAGCGTCTTGCGCCTGGACGGCGGGTATGTTCTGGGCGGGGAGAAGATGCAGGAAATGCCCGACGGGGTATTATGAACAAAGCGGCGCCAACAAAGATGCTGGGCCAAAAGACATTTTTGAGATGCCTTCTGATTACCTGGGTCTGATCATCTTGCTTTTCATCCCCCACAGATAAAGCTTGACCCATTCGAACCCGAATTTCAATAATTTCGCATCGTCCGTTTTTATCTGTTTCAGGATGGCTGTTTTCACTTTGTACCGGGCCAAAAAGCTGCTTTTAAAAACAAAATCCCGGAATCTATCAATGTTGTAGGCGGCCATGAATGCCATTTTCGCTTTAGGACCTTGCGGCCCTTCCCCGCCCCAGGGATCCGTTTGAAACAAACCCTTCAATTCCGCCCATTGACGGCTCATGCGGTGATGTTGTTCGGCATCCTGATCTTTGGTCCAAGAATCTATGGTCCACTGCTTTTTCTCCCGCTGGCCAAGACAAAATTCAGGCGGCCTGAAAAAATAAACCGGGATCTTTTTTTTTCGGCCGGCATCAAACAAGACGCCCTGTTCAATTGGAAATGTTCTGCATGTGTCCGGCCGGTCCGCATATACCGAACAGCCTGATTCCTTCAGAAAGGGGCATGTTTTTTCTTGATTCCGCGACATCCGCAAAACCACTTCCGGAAAATAATTATCAGGCCTGAGAACAACATCGACATAACGATCGAGAAAGTCATCGGATGAAATATTCAAACCTTGCTTGAGCCGGATGACATCATAGGGATACAGAAAAACATTCAGATTGCGGCAACACCGATTAAAGCAGTGAATTTCCGGATAACAGCGAAAGCAAAATGTTTCGCCGCCCTCGATGCGCTTACCCGGCAGCTGTTTTATGTTGGCTATGTCAATTTTTTTCATAGCAAATTAAAATTCGGGGGTCGGAAAGTTTTGCGCCGGAGACATTGCCCGCATGAGCATTGGGCGGTTTGCCCACTCAACTAAAACTGTCAATGATTTCGGCGATGGTCAGTTTTATCTTGCCCGAGACGCCGGCAGCTTTTCGGAACTCGTTTTCCAAACCCGCCAGCTCGAAATAAAAAAACGTTCGGTCAAATTTGAAATAAGCCTTATCCGCACACATTGCATCAAATGTTGCGCATCCCGGTCCGTAAATCTTGTTGCGACCATTCTTTTGAAGCTCATGGGGAATTCCATGCAATCGGCAGATCATGGGCCGATAGTGATACAAGATACACCGGCCATCGAAGTTGAGGGGGCACATGATGCGCGGCGGCCGCTGCTTTGCCCCGGCAGCCGCTGATTGCCGGCATATATCTTTAGCCCTGGATTTAATCGCTTCCGTTTTTACAGCACCCAGCGTCTTGAAGCCTTCCTTAATATATAGACATTCAAGATGCGTATGGTGGTAAAAGAGGCTTTGACAGCAATTCTCCCCGCAGCCGTTGCATTCAAACCCGTAAAGGGCGGCCACCCTATTGTATTCCCGGTCCATTGCCGCAAAAACAGCTTGCAGTCGATTGATATAATACTGGATACCGGCATCGCGGCCATTTGTTAATTTATTTTCCATTTTGAAATTTATAAAAAGGTGTATATTATTAGTAACTCAAGGTTTTGTAAAGGAGTTATTGCCCGGCTGTTTTTGGGCAACATTTCAGGGGAAACCTGACAATGACCGGACATCATCTCATACTCGGCGATCTAACCGATTTTATCACCGGTGAAACCTTAAAGGACACCCACGATGAAAGATACAGGCAAAATATATCCCGCCTTCTGGTCAATGAGAAAGGTTATTGCAAGCGCGATATTGAACCGCGTCGAAAACTGCTCCTTGAGGCTGGAAACAAAAAAGCAATCGTCAAAATAGATTTTTTAATCACCTTGACGAAAAAAGTCTGCATGCTCATAAAATATGGTCCCGGATCACTGGTGACGAGACGCCGACCGGCGCTTGCAGCTTCACGACTGGTTGCCTCTTACCAGGTGCCGATCGCTGTGGTCACAAACGGTGAGGACGCTGAGATTCTCGATGGCGCAACAGGAAAAGTGACCGCCCGGGGTTTGGTCAGAATACCATCGCGAACTGAACTGCAAAATATGGCCGATAACATTGAATTTGAGCCGGTTTCAAAAGAAAGAGCGCAAATCGAGTCACGGCTGTTTTATTGCTATGAAGTCGATGACCGTTGTCCATGCGATGAGGATATTTGCAAAATGTAAAAGCTTATGCCGGAAAAGCCGGTTGGGAGGCAGCGCAAATATCGGCTCGGCGGGAAACCGAATGGAACAGATCCCGAAAGCATGTAAATTTTTTCCGGGTTGTTATCATTTTGTGCTTTCGTGATAAAATGGGTTGCGGGTATGGATAATGAGTATTTTATGAGCAAGGCGCTGGAAGAGGCCAAAATCGCCTTGTCCCAGGGAGAGTTTCCGGTTGGCTGTGTGATTGTGTACCGTGGAAAGATCGTGGCCAGCGGAAAACGCAAATTCTCAAAAGGCGCTTTTTTAAACGAAATCGACCATGCCGAAATGGTCGCTCTCAAATGTCTTTCGGAGCTGGGGCAGGCGGTAGATTCCAGCAAGGCCACTCTTTTTTGCACAATGGAGCCCTGCCTGATGTGCCTGGGGGCCATCATGCTCAGCGGTATCCGGCAAGTGGTCTATGCCTATGAAGATATTATGGGCGGCGGCACAAATTGTGATTTAGCCAGGCTTTCACCTTTATACAGCAGAGATCCGATCAAGATCGTTGCACATGTATCGCGGGAAAAGAGCCTGGCGCTGTTTAAAACCTATTTCTCGGATCCTAAGAACACCTACTGGCAGGATAGCCTTCTGGCCAGATACACGCTGAACCAGTAAGCGCCTGGAGCGCTCCCGGCGCAACAATTTAGAATAACCTCGCGCATAAAGCACAGGGCATTCAAATCGTATTGCCCGGATTAATGAAATGACAAATTTATCTGCTTTTCCTTGAATATTGCATTTTTTTCTTGCATTTATTTATGTTGTTTTATATTTCACTTTGGGGAAAAAAGGGGTAGAATCATTACAGAAGCTATCTCGAAAATAACAGATGAGACCCATCGATCCGCTCGAGAAAGCGGATCGATGCCGTTTAAGCGCGGAGCCCGCCGAAAGGCAGAATTCATCTTGGAGGTGGCTTCGGGGCGGGGCTCGTAATCATTACCACAGGAGGTGCAAGTATAGCTGTCATAAGACGAACCAATAGGCCAGATCGAAAAGATAGAATAAACGTGAATCAAAACATCAGGGCTAGAGAGGTGAGAGTAATTGACTCTGAAGGCAATCAGGTTGGCATTATTCCGACATATGAGGCTCTCGCCAGAGCAGGAGATGTTGGTCTAGATCTTGTTGAAGTGTCTCCCAACGCAAATCCTCCGGTTTGCAAGATAATGGATTACGGCCGCTATCGCTACGAACAAACCAAAAAAAAACAGGAAGCCAAAAAAAAGCAGAGCACATTTCAGCTGAAAGAAATTAAAATACGCCCAAAGACGGGTGAACATGACCTGCAGGTCAAGATCAATCATATAAGGAAGTTTATCGGGAAAAAAGACAAAGTCAAAGTCACTGTGATTTTCAGGGGCCGGGAAATCACGCTTTCTCAGGCAGGACGCGATTTGCTGGCTCAAATTGCGGTGGAGACCGAGGAAATCGCGATTGTCGAACAAAGCCCTAAATTTGAGGGTCGAACCCTGGTAATGGTCCTTTCACCAAAATAACAATTCGTATTTAGAAGACCTGACAAAAGCGTTGACCGTGAGAATTTAACAAAACGTTTAAACAAACAAATTGTTTTTTAATTTCGATGGTGGCGTGGGCCGGTTTTTTTCATTGCTCACGCCATATATTTTTTAAATTATGAGCAGATAAAAATCCGCGGAAGGAGTGTGTTCGAATGCCAAAAATAAAGACAAATCGGGCGGCTGCCAAGCGTTTTAAAACCACCGGCAGCGGCAAAATCGTGTACAGGAAATCAAACGCGAACCATATTCTAACCAAAAAGACAACCAAGCGAAAACGCTCATTGAGACAGGGCCACTTGGTTGACAAAACCAACGCGAAGACGATAAGGTTGCTGTTGCCAAACGGTTAGCTGGTTTCAATTCCTAATTGGATAAACTCATTGAATATATAGGAGAAAACCATGAGGATCAAACGAGGCTTCAAAGCCAGAAGACGCAGGAAAAAAGTTTTAAAATTAGCCAAGGGTTTTCGTGGCGGGCGAAGCAAATTATTCCGCACGGCGGCAGATTCGGTAGACAAGGCCCTGATGTATGCATACAGGGATCGCCGCGCGCGCAAGAGGGATTTTCGAAGACTGTGGATTGCCAGAATCAATGCGGCTGCGCGCATCAACAATATCTCTTACAGCAAATTCATCCGCGGTCTGAAACTGGCCGATGTCGAACTGGACCGCAAGGTGCTGGCCGAGCTGGCCGTTTCAGACCCCGCCGGTTTTGCACGGATTGCCAATCTGGCATTGCAGAAGATATAAAGCCGTATTCAAATCCAGAGAAAATCATCAGTCCGGATTAAAGGTGAAAAAAGGTCAGTGGAAAAATCTGTCGATCAAATATACCAGGATGCATTAGCGGAAATTGCCGCAGCTGCAGGCCCGGATGATATTCAGTCCGCGCACCTTCGATACCTGGGCCGCAAAGGAATGCTGACCCAATTTTTAAGAAACATCTCCTCCCTGCCGGCCGACCAGAGGCCGGAGGCGGGCAAAAAGGCAAATCAGATAAAAATTAAGCTGGATAAGGCGGTCAGGCAGGCACTGATAGACTTCGAATCAGCGGGACGGACAACCGAAGATCGTATCGATGTGTCTCTTCCCGGAAGACCAGCGCCCATCGGTTCCCTGCATCCCATTACCCGGATTAATCAGGAAATCTGCGACATTTTTTCAAAAATGGGCTTCGACATCACCGAGGGACCCGAAGTTGAGCTGGATTACTACAATTTTGAAGCGCTCAACTTTCCCAAGGATCATCCTGCGCGGGACATGCAGGATACGTTTTTTGTTTCAGACGATATCGTCTTGAGAACGCATACCTCGCCCATGCAAATTCGAACCATGGAAAAGCAGCCCCCCCCAGTGCGGATCATTACGCCCGGCAAGGTCTATCGCTGCGATTCCGATCTGACCCACACGCCAATGTTTCATCAGGTAGAAGGCCTTTTGGTGGATGATAATATATCTTTTGGTGATCTTAAGGGAACGCTGACGACTTTTGTCCATCAGATGTTTGACGAACAGACGAGCCTCAGATTTCGTCCCAGTTTTTTTCCATTCACCGAGCCCAGTGCCGAAGTGGATATCCTCTGTGTCATCTGCAGGGGCAGCGGCTGCCGCGTTTGTTCACAAACCGGGTGGCTGGAGATTCTTGGCTCCGGAATGGTTCACCCCGCGCTGTTTGAAAATGTGGGCTACGATGCGACTCGCTACACCGGATTTGCATTCGGTATGGGAGTCGAGCGCATCGCCATGCTGAAATACGGTATCGACGACATTAGAAAATTTTTCGAAAATGATATTCGGTTTCTCGACCAGTTTTAATTCATACCGATGGCTTAAGGCAGATTTCAAATGAAAGTTAGCATAAGTTGGCTCAGCGACTATATCCCCATTGAAATGGATGCGCCCGATCTGGCCAACGCTTTGACAATGGCCGGGCTGGAGGTTGAATCAATATCTGATCGATATGGCTATCTGGACAGCGTCATCGTCGCTCGCGTTATTGCAGCTGCCCCCCATCCCAATGCGGACAAACTGAAAATCTGCCAGGTCGACACAGGCGCTGAGACCCTTTCGGTAGTCTGCGGCGCACCCAACGTTGAAGAAAATATGCTGGCACCCCTGGCATTGCCGGGCACCATTTTCCCGGAAGGGTTTATTCTTGAAAAAAGTGTCATTCGGGGTCAAACATCCGAAGGCATGCTGTGCAGCGCGTCCGAGCTGGGTCTGGGCATCGACAAAGACGGTATCATGACGCTTGATCCAGGTCTAAAGGTGGGAGAAAAGCTTGCCGGCGCCACTGCAATTTCAGATACCATCATCGAGTTGGATCTTACCCCCAACCGGCCCGACTGCCTCAGCATACTCGGCATTGCGCGCGAAATCGCTGCTATTCAGAAGGTACAGCTGAAATACCCGGATTATCACCTGGCCGACGATGAAGACCGAATCTCGGATTTCACCTCCGTAACCATAGAGGCACCGGACCATTGCCCGAGATATGCCGCCCGTTTGCTTGAGCGTATTCAAGTTGCGCCCTCTCCGTTCTGGCTTCAGGACAAGCTGCTGTCCGTGGGTTTGAGGCCGATAAACAATATCGTCGACATCACCAACTTTGTCTTAATGGAAACCGGTCAACCCCTGCATGCCTTTGATTTTGACCAGTTGGCAGGGCATCGCATCGTGGTTCGCTGCGCACATGAAGGGGAAAAGTTTGTGACCCTTGACCAGAAAGAACGGGTCCTGAGCTTCGAGATGCTCATGATTTGCGATGGCGAAAAGCCGGTTGCCGTTGGCGGAGTCATGGGGGGGCTGAATTCGGAAATTGAACCGGATACGACCCGGGTTCTTATCGAAAGCGCCTATTTTAATCCCACCAGCATCCGAAAAACATCCAAAAAACTGGGATTGAGCACAGATGCCTCCCATCGTTTCGAAAGGGGCATCGACCCTGAGGGCACGATTGCGGCAATCAACCGGGCAGCCCAGCTGATGATTGAGATTGGCGGCGGCAAACCCATTGCCGGGCTCATCGATGAACACCCCGGGCCACAGCGGCCAAAAATACTATCACTGAGCACAAGGCATACCAACCGTCTGCTGGGAACCGGCCTTGATCGAAAAGAGATCGGCAGTCTGCTCGCTTCAATTGAATTCAAAGTTACGCCCCAAGAAAACGACAAGGATCTGCTTGCAGTGGAGCCGCCATCGTTCCGGGTGGATGTTGCCCGGCCTGAAGACCTTATGGAGGAGGTCGCTCGACTTTCAGGATACAATAATATACCGACAACTTTTCCGATGATGCCTGCCGAGGCCAGACCCCCCGTGGGCCAAATAAACCTTCGCAACCGGCTCAAAGATCTGATGGCCGGATTCGGCTTCAGGGAGGTCATAACCTACAGTTTTATGCATCATTTATCGCCGGATCGTCTGAGATTAAAACCGGATGATGAAGGCCGATCACTTGTCAACATCCTAAATCCCTTAAACGAAGATCAGGCGGTGATGCGGACATCCATTATACCCGGATTACTGCAGACCGTGCATCATAATTTCGCCCAACAGATAAAAGATTTGAAAATATTTGAAATTGGAAAAATTTTTATCAGGAAAGGCTCCGGGGAATTGCCGCAGGAAATAGAGATGCTGGCCGGCCTGTGGACCGGTGCAAGAAGGGCTGCTTCCTGGCATAACAGGGAAAGGCTATGTGATTTCTATGACATCAAAGGTGTGGTCGAGGGGTTGTTAAAAGCTTTGAAAATTGATAAAATCAGGTTTACGAAGCTCGACGATAATTTATGCAACTACGTGCGTTCCGGATATTCGGCCCGGATTTTGGCTGATAACTTACCTCTGGGTGTGATTGGCGAGTTGAATTCACGGGTACTGGAAAATTTTGACCTGAAGCAGACCGCCTATATTTTTCAAATCGAGTTCGACCGATTGCTGCCTCTTGCTGCAAAAATCACATCATCCAAACCGATGCCGAAGTACCCGGCTATTTTTCGTGATATTACCATACATATAAATAAGGATATCGAGGCGCAGGCGATTATTGGGGCGGTGCGAAATGTTGAGCAACCTCTAATGGAGAATATAGACCTGATCGATGTTTTTGAAGGTGATCCGATCGCGGCGGGCAGAAAAAGTATAACCCTTCGGGTAACCTATCGTTCCTCGAGCAAAACCCTGGAAGATGAAGATGTCCAGGATATCCATAAATCGATCGCCGGCAAACTGGTGGAAGCATTTGATGCCGCATTGCCGGGGTAAAAAGGCCGGCCGCCTTTTCAAAGCTGAGGATGCAAAATTCCATGCCCTTGCAGAGGGAAATACCAGATAAACTATATTTTAAAATTGGGGAAGTCAGCAAAATCGCTGAACTGCCCGCCTATGTGCTGAGATTTTGGGAAACCGAATTTCCCAAAATCAACCCGAAACGCACTGATTCCGGCCGCCGCCTATACACCCGCAAAGACATCGAACTGGTTTTGGAGATCAAGCACCTGCTTTACGAAAAAAAATATACCATACAGGGTGCTCGCAAACATTTGAGCGGCAGAAGCAGAAAAAAAAGTGTGTCGGCTGATCGATTTCTGGATGATTTGCGCACGGAGCTGGAAAGCATACGGGATCTGCTGGACTGACGCTTATCATTTGAAATATATTGACAACTGATCGATTTTGTCATAATTATTCTTATTTGGATGGGCGGGCATAGCTCAGCTGGTAGAGTACAAGCTTCCCAAGCTTGGTGTCGCGAGTTCGAATCTCGTTGCCCGCTCCAATTCAAGTTCGCCTTTTCCATCTGTAGGTGGATTGAGGTAGTGCTTTTTATGTATTGTGGAATGGAATTAATTTTATCCTTATGGTTAGAGTCATGAACTGATTAACTTTCTCGCTCCACATCAAAAGATCTACCTGAGTAATTGGAAACGGGCGGCAGCCCGTTTTTGTTTTTTTTAAATTGTATGCAGCGGGACGAGAGTTTATCGGTGAAAGTACGGACGAGAAAACCCAAGAAAACAAGATCTGAAAACCGGACTTTTTCAAGAAAAAGTCAACACGCGGTTATCGCCGGCGTGGAGGCCGCAGCGCAGCCGCTTTGCGAAAGTGAAGGAATCGAGCTGGTTCATATTGAATATCAGCGCGAGCCGGCGGGCTGGATTCTGCGCCTTTACATCGACAAGACCGGCGGTGTAAATATCGATGACTGTGCCAATATCAGCCATCAGTTGAATGATTTATTGGACGTAAATCTTGAAGACATCGGGCCCTATAATCTGGAGGTTACCTCACCGGGGCCGGATCGGCCGCTGTCTAAAAGATCTGATTTTGAAAGATTCAAGGGAAACTCTGCAAGGATCAAAACGGTTCAACCGTTAAATGGGCAAAAAAACTTTAAAGGCGTTCTCGGGGGTGTTTCCGGCGAGCAGGTAAAATTATCGATTGGTGACAAGACCATCGACATATCGCTCGACAATATCCTCAAGGCACGACTTGTCAATTTTAGTGGAGAAAATTGATGTTTATCTCAGATATCAAACGTGTTGTCGATCAGGTGAGCAAAGACAAAGGCATTGATCGAGAAGTTCTCATCAAAGCGCTTGAAGAGGCCCTGAAATCCGCTGCCCGGAAAAAATACGGCAGCAAAATGGATATCGAGGTGCAATACAGCGATGAGACCGGAGAGATCGAAGTTTTTCAATTTAAGGATGTTGCCGAAGTGGTGACCGAACCCGCGCTTGAAATTAGTCTCGAAGAAGGACGCAAGCTGGATCCGGATTGTGAAATCGGCGACAGCCTCGGAACCAAGATGGATACGTCGACTTTCGGCCGAATCGCCGCTCAGTCGGCCAAGCAGGTCATTATCCAGAAAATGAAAGATGCTGAAAAAGATGCGATCTACGCCAGTTTTATTGATCGCAAGGGCGAGACGCTCAATGGGATTGTCCAGCGCATCGACCGCGGCGATATCATCGTCAATTTGGGCCAAACCGAAGGTATCGTTCCCAGCAGGGAACAGGTCCCCAGGGAGACCTACCGCCGCGGCGACCGCATCCGGGCTTATATCTTGGATGTGTTGCATGAATCCCGCGGTCCGCAAATAATTCTATCACGGACGCATCCGAATTTTTTGATTCATCTATTTCGAACCGAAGTCCCTGAAATTACTGAAGGAATTGTAAATATCATGGGAGCTTCACGCGAGCCGGGGATTCGAGCAAAAATCGCCGTTGCCTCGAACAACTCCGATATCGACCCGGTCGGCGCTTGCGTGGGTATGAAGGGCAGCCGGGTGCAAAATGTCGTACAGGAGCTGCGGGGAGAAAAGATAGACATTATTCCCTGGCATATAGACCCGGCCAAGTTTGTCTGCAATGCCCTGGCTCCGGCCGAAATCTCCAGAGTTATCATCGATGAGGCCAGCAACTCGATGGAGGTGATCGTACCGGATGAATATTTGTCCATTGCAATCGGAAAGAAGGGCCAGAATGTCCGATTAGCTTCCAAATTGACGGGCTGGCACCTGGATGTCAAAAGTGAAACCAAATATAGCCAAGCCATGCAAAGTGGTTATGATTCGCTGGTGGCGGTGCCCGGTGTCGGGGTCAGCCTGGCAGATGCACTCTATGAAAAGGGCTTTTATTCAGCCGAAGAGGTCAGCCATGCATCCATAGAGGATCTTGTCCAAATTAGAGGAATCGGGGAGGATAAGGCGAAAAAATTAATAGAAGCTGCGAATGCATTTCTGGAATCTGTTGAACCCGGCGAGGAAGCCGATGACAGTGTCAAGACGCCGGACGAGGCTGCTGATGCCGAAACCACACCTGAAGAGACATCAACGCAATCGACACCAGCTGAAGCGGAGCACAAGGAGCCACCTGGCACGGGGCAAGAGACGCCGTCTGACGAGAAACCGCTGGGAGAAACGAATTAGAACAGGTGATGCCGAAAAATAACAGGTGTTCGAATTTTATGGGGTTAAAATGCTGGAGCAGACCCTCTAGCAATGACGTTTTCGGGGGAAAGAATGGCAAATATCAGAGTATATGAACTTGCCAGAGATTTGAATATGACGAACAAAGTATTACTCAGCAAACTGAGCGAAATGGACATTGCTGTAAAAAGTCATATGAGTTCTCTGGATAATGAAGCGGTTGCCAAAATAAGATCGGAAATTTTTGGCAAAAAAGAAGAAACCATCGAGGAGACCCGGATAAAGCCCACTGTTATTCGAAGACGCAAGAAAACGGTTAAAGTCGAAGCACAGGCAGAAGCGCAGGCCGAAGCGCAGGCCGAAGCTCAGCCGGAAGAGGCTGAAGCAACTGCTGAATCAACCGCCCCCGAGGCCGAAGCGAACGCAAGCGCTGAAGAAGCTGCCGAAGCCCCGGTAACGGCTGAAGCCGCCGCAGAGCCCCAAAAAGAGAAAGCTGAAGAAAAACCGGAAGCGGAAAAAGCCAACCCGGTCGAAGCCAAAGAATCTGCCGCCCCCGAAGAAGTTAAGCCGAAAAAGGTTGCCAAAAAAATCAAGAAAAAGGAACCCGCCGCTAAAATCATCAAACTGGCGGAAAAAGCACCGGCCGTGCCTGCAGCAAGGAAAGAAGAACTGCCTGAGGAACACAAAGCCGGGGTTGCCAGGTTGCCGTCCGGCACCAAGACGACTCAAGCCGCTCCGATCGAATTGCCATTAAAAGAGACAAAAAAGAAGAAAAAGAAAAAGAAAGAAGAAGAAGAGGAAGCGGAAGTCGATAAGAAATTTTTGAAAAAGAAAATATCATTCCGCAAAAAAGCCGTCATCGAGGGGGCAGACCTTTATGATCAGGCCTACCGGACGCGCAAGCCGCGCAAAGGAGCCAAGGCTAAGAAACCTGCGCCCGGGCAAAAAACTCAAATAACTGTGGCCAAAGCCATCAAGCGTCGCATCAGAATCGATGACGCCATTATTATCGCAGAGCTGGCCAAACGCATGGGGATCAAATCCGGTGAAATCATCAAATCACTTATGGCGATGGGATCTATGGCCACCGTCAATCAATCCATCGATTTTGAGACGGCAGCGCTGGTCGCCGCTGAATTCAACTACGAGGTGGAACGCGTCACTTTTGAGGAAGAATCCCTTTTAAAACGGGAAGCGGATGATCCTAAAAAGCTTTCTGAAAGGGCACCGGTCGTGACCATAATGGGCCATGTCGACCATGGTAAAACCTCATTATTGGACGTCATTCGTAAAACCCGAATCACTGAATCAGAGGCCGGCGGGATCACCCAGCACATCGGAGCTTATCACGTTGTTACGGATAAGGGACAGATCGCCTTTCTGGATACCCCGGGCCATGAGGCTTTTACCGCAATGCGTGCCCGCGGCGCCCAGGTGACCGATATCGTGGTTCTGGTCGTTGCCGCCGATGACGGCGTCATGCCGCAGACCCTTGAGGCAATTAATCATGCTAAAGCCGCAGGGGTGCCGATCATTGTGGCCATCAATAAAATCGATAAAGCCAATGCCGATCCGGACAAGGTCAAACGTGAGCTGTCAGAAAACGGATTGACCCCCGAGGATTGGGGCGGTGAAACCATATGCGTCCATGTTTCTGCCAAACAGAACCAGGGGATCGATGAACTTATGGAGATGATTTTATTGCAGGCCGAGGTCATGGAACTGAAAGCCAATCCGGACAAACTGGCCTCCGGCCATGTCGTAGAGGCAAAAATAGATTCGGGCAGGGGACCTGTAGCGACTATCCTGGTCAGAGACGGCACCCTGCGAAACGGGGACCCGATTGTCTGCGGCATTCAATTCGGTAAAATCCGGGCCATGCTGGACGACAGGGGCCTTCCGGTGGAATCCGCGGGTCCCTCCTTTCCGGTTGAAGTTCTGGGTTTATCCGGCGTACCAATGGCCGGAGATGAGATGATAGCACTGGCCGACGAAAAAAATGCCAAACAGGTCAGCCTGCATCGGATGCAAAGGCACCGAACCCAGGAACTGGCTCATACCGGCAAAATAAGTTTGGATAATCTCTTTGAGACCATGCAGCAGGGTATGGTCAAAGAGTTGAACCTCATCGTCAGAGCCGATGTTCATGGTTCCATCGAAGCGCTTACCGACTCACTGACCAAGCTGTCCAACGAGGAGGTAAAGGTCAGCGTGGTTCATTCGGGCACCGGCACAATTGCCGAGTCCGATATTTCCCTGGCGGCTGTTTCGAATGCAATCATCATTGGCTTCAATGTCCGGCCAAATTCAAAAGTACAGGCGCTCGCTGCAGAAGAACAGGTGGATATGCGCTTTTACAATGTCATTTACGAGGTCATCAAGGACGTCAAGGATGCGCTGACGGGCATGATGGAATCCACTTACGAAGAGCGGGTTCTGGGTTCAGCCGAAGTCCGGGAAGTATTTCATATACCCAAGGTCGGCGCTGTTGCCGGCTGCTATGTAACCAACGGGAAAATTGAACGCGGACAGCTGTTGCGCGTCATCCGAGATGGCGTTGTCCTTTATGAAGGCAGGAATTCTTCCCTGCGTCGATTTAAAGATGACGTTAAGGAAGTTCAAAATGGTTATGAGTGCGGTATCGGAGTCGAAAATTTCAACGATATCAAAGTCGGTGATGTTCTGGAATGCTATTATCTAGAGGAAATTAGACCCGAAATCGAATAAATAATGACCGTCGGGGGTTGGAGGTTCGAGGTGGATAGCACCGGTTGGGAAATGAACCGGATCTTTTTGCTTCAATCCCATTGAACAGCGAGTCAAAAACATAGCGTGCCTCTGGCAAAGCGAAGCAGAAATGGTTGTCGGGATAGGGATAATTACGCTAAGGCTGCATGATTGCCGCTCTTTAAAAGCTAAAAGAAAAATCGTAAAATCTATCGTTTCGAGGCTTCGTAATAATTTTAATGCCTCAGTGGCTGAAACTGGAAAAAACGATATTCATCAGAGGGCAGAAATTGGCTTGACTCTGGTTGGCAATGACAAAACCCTGATCAATTCCAAACTCGACAAGGCATTTAATTTGGTGGAAGATCTTGGGCTGGCCGAGGTCATCGATACAGAAATGGAAATTATCATTATATGACTTCTTTCACACGGGCGGACAGGGTCAGCGGCCTAATCCAGAGGGTCCTGTCTGACATACTGAGCAAAGATGTTGCCGATCCCAGGCTGAAAATGACGGTTATAACAGGGGTGAAAATGTCTGCCGACCTGAGAATAGCCCGTATTTACTATGCCAGCTCGGGTAATAAAAAGAACATTGAAGCCGCATCGCGGGCAATCAACAGTGCCCGCGGTTACTTAAAAAAAAGCCTGGCGCGGCAGCTCGCGTTGCGCTATATGCCCGAGCTAAAATTCTTTTATGATGATTCTTTCGACTATGGCTTTCATATTGAACAATTGCTTAAAACGGTATTAGCGGAGAATGCAACAGATCATCAGTCAGATTAGCAAAAGCTCGCACCTGCTGATAGCTTCCCACTTGGAACCGGATGGAGACGCTGTGGGTTCTTTGATGGCCCTGGGACTGGCTTTGGATAAGCTAAAGAAAAAGGCTACTTTGTACAATGAAAGTCCCATCCCGGCTGTCTATTCTTTCTTGCCCAAGGTTAAGCGAATCGTGCGGCGCATGAAAAAAACCAATACCTACGACGCCGCCATCATTCTTGATTGTGGAGATTTATCCCGCATCGGGGAAGCCGTTGAATCCATAAACCAGATACCCTTTGTCATAAACATCGACCATCATGTTTCCAACACCGGCTTTGGTCATGTTCAACTCATAGATACGGCGGCGTGCTCGACCGCGGAAATTGTTTACCGTTTAATCAAAAAATTGGGTGTTCAGATAGACAAGCCCATTGCCACGGCGCTGTATACCGGCATTCTGACCGATACGGGATCTTTTCGATTCTCCAATACAAACCGCGCAGCTTTTGCCATCAGCAAGGAAATGACTGAATTGGGTCTTGAACCCCATAACGTCGCCCAGCACGTGTTTGGAACCTATTCTTTAGGGCGCATCAAGCTGCTGAACCTGGCCTTGGATTCAATTGAAATTTCAGAAAACGGCAAGTTATCGATGATGACCGTAACCAGAAGTATGCTTGATGAAACCGGCACACATCCGGAAGATATCGACGGCATGATCAACTATGCACGGCGCATCAAGGATGTGAAAATTGCCGCGTTGATCCAGGAAATCCAGAACGGGACTGCAAACGCGAACCATGCCACTCGCTATCATGTCAGTCTTCGATCCGATGGCACCGTCGATGTCGCTTCAATCGCAGGTTCTTTCGGCGGAGGCGGTCATGTGAGCGCCGCTGGGTTTCAAATCGAATCAACTTTAACAAATTTGAAATCCGAAATTATTACTCTGGCAGAAAAATTGTGACTTTCACCTCAGCTTGCTGTCTTTTGGCGAAGGGCACAGTCGATGACGGTGTCATTTCGTCAACACCTATGATTCCGTTAAAAGGCAATCAGAGACCGCAAAACAGCGCCAGGAAAAAAGTGACCCGAAAAAGGCAATCAGAACACGGCAACCAGCAGCAGCTGCATGGCGTTATTGTTGTCGACAAACCTGCGGGCAAATCTTCAGCCGGGATAGTCGCCGAGGTAAAACGAATACTGAAGGCCGATAAAGTCGGGCACGCCGGCACCATCGATCCATTTGCCGAAGGGGTCCTGCTTTGCTGTGTAAACAATGCCACCCGGCTTGCCAGATTTCTGCTGCACGGTAATAAAAAATACGAGGCGACCCTTAAACTAGGGGTGGAAACAGATACCCAGGATTCAACCGGGTCGGTTATCAGCACCGGCGACCCGGCTGATTTATCTGAAACCAGAATTCAATCGGCGATTAAACAGCATGAAGGACCCGGTCTGCAGTTGCCACCTGTTTATTCGGCCTTAAAACACAAAGGGGTGCCGCTTTACAAGCTCGCGCGCCGCGGTCGACCGTTTCAAAAACCGCCGCGGCATATTTACATTAACGATATTATCATACGGGATATAAATATTCCGCTTGTTCGTTTTGAAGTCACTTGCTCGGCCGGAACATATATCCGCACACTTTGTGCCGATATCGGAAAATCGCTGGGTTGCGGCGGACATCTTCAAGCGCTAAAAAGGACTGAGAGCAGCGGATTTAGCCTGAGTCAGGCGCATACGATCAGCGAGATCAAACAGACTGCTTTGGCCGGCAATCCGGCGGACCTGATGGTCAGCATGGCAGATATCCTCAAGGATATGCCCGAACACCGCGCCGACGGGCAATTGTTGGAAAAAATTCGAAATGGCCGGATTTTGCACAAAACGGATTTGATCTCCGGGCAGGCCTTTAAGCAGATGAAAAAGCCGCAATCCTATATAAAAATCTTGGACTTATGGAACAATCTGGTTGCCGTTTTGGATTGCCGGGAGGAAAAGGACAGGCTCGAATACTGTTGCGTATTTCATAATAGATCTTGTTTGCCGGGTTGATTAAAGATATAGAGCAGAAAGATGCAACATTCATAATTTTTTAAGAGGAGGCATAAAGAAATTGGGTTACACAACAAACGACAAGAAGAAACTGATCGACCAATTTAAGCTGCACGACACCGATACAGGGTCGCCGGAAGTCCAGGTTGGACTTTTAACCCACCGCATCTCTTACCTTACTGAACACTTAAAAATCCATAAAAAGGATCACCATTCTCGCAGAGGCCTGTTGATGCTTGTCGGCAGGCGTCGCAGATTATTAAACTATGTCAAACACAAAGACGTAAACCGCTACCGTGCGATCATCGATACGTTAGGGTTAAAAAGATAGACTCCGTGCCTGAAAAATCTGCATACCCCAAATCCGGGAAAAGCGTTTTATTCCGGCCCAAGAAAAACCTCATCAACCTGTTGGCCGAATCAGTAAATGAAAATAACAAAAGGTTGCTGGGATTCCAAAGGATAATCGGCGGCTACCGGCATTTGCGAGCAAGCCTTTGGCATTTCACAAGCGCTGCAGAAAATATGCATTTATGTGCTGGGCTGTTACCGGTTGATGTCTTTGTTACAGGAGAAAAAAATGAAAGTATTATTACAGGAAGAAATCGGGGGAAGAACCCTGAGCATTCAGACCGGCAAAATGGCAAAGCAAGCCTCAGGTTCGGTTGTGGTTCAATATGGCGATACGATCGTACTGGTTACGGCAGTGTCTGCCAATGAAGAAAGAGCGTCAGATTTTTTGCCCCTTTCCGTTGAGTATCAGGAAAAAATTTATGCAGCCGGCCGGATTCCGGGAAACTATTTCCGGCGCGAAATCGGCCGTCCAAGTGAAAAAGAGACATTGACCGCCAGGCTGATCGATCGCCCCATACGACCACTGTTTCCCAAAAACTACCGCTATGAAACCCAGGTTATTGCAACGGTATTATCCATGGATCAGGAAAATGATCCCGATACCCTGGCAATGATTGGAGCATCAGCAGCGCTGGAGCTATCCGATATCCCCTTTGCCGGCCCGATTGCAAGTGTCAGGGTCGGCCGCATCGGCGGAGAGCTAAAAATCAATCCTTCGATTCAGGAATTGGAAAGCAGCGATATCAACATTATTGTCGCCGGTTCGAAAACCGGGGTGGTCATGGTCGAAGGGGGTGCCGATATTGTCAGCGAAGCCGAGATGCTGGAGGCCATATTTTTCGGCCACGCGGCCATGCAACCGCTCATTGATATTCAAACAAAACTAAGAGAGACCAACGGTGTTGCCAAAAGGCCTTTCGCACCGCCCGAAAAAGATCAGAATCTGATCAATCTTTTGGAATCTGAAGCTGGCGTGCGCATGCGCGACGCCATCTTAATCCCTGAGAAGGTGAGCCGCCAGGCTGCTTTGAGGGAGCTTAAGGCCAAAATTTTTGAAAATCTGGGCGAAGACTACCTGGATCGCAAGGAAGAAGCCTACGCCATTCTGAGTGATCTGCAAAAAAAGATATGCCGGGATCTTATTCTAAAAGAAGGCCGTCGAATCGATAATCGTAAATTCGATGAAATCAGACCGATTACATGCGAGGTCGGCATTTTACCCAGACCCCACGGCAGCGCGCTGTTTACTCGCGGCGAAACCCAGGTGCTGGGCGTACTCACCCTGGGCTCGGGCCAGGATGAGCAGCGGGTGGAGACCTTAAGCGGTGAAGAATTCCGGCCCTTTATGCTCCATTATAATTTCCCGCCCTATTCGGTGGGTGAAGCCAAACGTATTGGGGGGCCCAGCCGCAGGGACATCGGCCATGGCGGGTTGTCAACCCGTGCCATCGAAAAGGTTCTGCCACCCAAAGAGGACTTTGAATACACCATCCGCCTGGTCTCCGAGGTATTGGAATCAAACGGCTCCTCTTCAATGGGAACTGTTTGCTCCTGCATAATGGCTCTGATGGACGGCGGCGTGCCCATCAAAGCGCCCGTGGCCGGCATCGCCATGGGTCTTGTCAAGGAGGGTGATCAAACAGTCATTCTGTCGGATATACTCGGAGACGAAGATCATACCGGTGATATGGATTTTAAGGTAACCGGCACCGCCGATGGCATTACTGCTTTACAGATGGATATTAAAATCCACGAACTTTCCCGGGATATCCTGGAAAAAGCGCTGAAGCAGGCACGGGACGGCCGTTTATTCATCCTCAACAAGATGCTGGAAGCCATCGAAGTGCCCCGTGAGGAAATTTCTCCCTATGCCCCGACCATCAATACGATAAAAATAAATCCTGATAAAATTAGGGAAATTATCGGACCGGGCGGCAAAACGATTCGATCGATTCAAAGCGAGACCAATACGAGCATCGAGATAGATGACTCCGGATTGGTGAAGATTGCCGCCATCTCAAAAAAGGATGGAGACGCGGCCGTCAACATGATCAATGAGATCACCCGGGAACCTGAAGTGGGAGCTATCTATGAGGGAACGGTAATAAAAATTATGGACTTCGGCGCATTTGTGCAAATTTTGCCCGGCACCGACGGTCTGGTTCATATATCTCAACTTGCCAATTACCGGGCTACCAAAGTCTCCGATATCGTTAAGGAAGGCGATAAAATAAAGGTCAAGGTTCTGGAAATCAGTCGAGACGGCAAAATCCGCCTGAGTCACAAGGCTACCCTGGGAGAGCAAGATGGGCGCAGCGGTAAATAAAACAGTCCTTGATAACGGCATACGCATATTGAGCAAAAAAATGCCCCATACCCGGTCTGTATCAATGGGCGTGTGGGTGGACGTCGGCGCGCGGGACGAATCTGTGGCTGAAAGCGGGCTCTCTCATTTCATCGAACATATGATCTTCAAGGGAACAAGCAAACGCAGCGCTTTTCAAATCGCCAAGGAATTTGATGCGATCGGCGGGCATACAAATGCCTTTACCACTATGGAAAACACCTGTTACCACGCAAAGGTTATGGACACGCACACGGAAACCATGGCCGATATACTCTCGGACATCTTTTTAAACTCCGAATTCGCGCCCCAGGAGATCGAAAGGGAGCGGCCGGTCATTTTGCAGGAAATTGGAATGGTCGAAGACAGCCCGGATGAGTATGTTCATGTTCTTTTGGGAACTAACTTCTGGGGGGACAATCCCTTGGGAAGATCGATTCTGGGCCAACCGGAAAACATTATTGGTTTCGATTCGGAAACCATGAAACGATTCTTTTATCGCTTGTACCAACCGGATCGAATCGTAATTTCAGTTGCCGGCAATATCGACCACAAGGCCTTTGTTGATCTGGTCGGACCTGCCTTTGAATCCATCATCCCGGGTAACGGATTCCCGGAACGGTTGCGGCCTGAGGGGCGGTCTCTGGTCGATATCAATTACCGCAAGCTTGAGCAAGTTCATATTTGTCTCGGCACCATGGGGCTGTCCATCAGCGACCCCCGCCGCTACTCCCTCTCTCTGCTAAATACCATCCTCGGTGGCAACATGAGCTCCAGGCTTTTTCAGGAGGTACGGGAAAAAAGAGGGTTGGCTTACGCCGTATACTCCTTTATGTCCTCCCATGTCGATACCGGCATGTTCGGGGTATACCTTGGTGTCGATCCACAGCGCTGCAGCGAAACTATCGAACTCATATTAAATGAAATCCGCAAATTGACGAATGAGAAAGTCGAACCATCGGAACTTCAGGGGGCTATAGAGTACACCAAGGGCAGCCTGCTGCTCTCCTCCGAAAGTACGGACAACCAGATGGTTCGAACCGCCCAAAACGAAATTCATTTTGGCCGCCAAATCCCCCTGCACGAGGTTTTGGAAAAAGTCGAATCTGTAACCAGAGATGAAATCATGGATCTGGCCCAAACACTTTTTAGAAATGATCAAATGGTCTTAACGATGCTCGGCCCGGTCGAAGAAAAACAAGTCTTTGAAAATATTTTGTTCAACTGAATTTGATAGGAAATTACATCACGTAGCGTTTTGATTCCGGCTTGTCCGGATTGGGGATTGTCTTCAAGTTTTGACATCTGAACCGCTCATAAAAATCATGCGCCTGAGGCCGGATTCGGACGCGGATATTCCCCTGCCCCGTTACATGACCCCTCAGTCAGCGGGCATGGACCTGTGCGCGGCCATTGTAAAGGATGTTACCCTGGAAAAAGGCGCGTTCACACTGGTGCCCACCGGATTGGCCATTGCCCTCCCTCCCGGGTTTGAAGCCCAAATCCGCCCCAGAAGCGGCCTGGCTGCCAGGCACGGCATCGGACTTATCAACTCGCCGGGAACCATTGATTCAGATTATCGCGGAGAGATCAAGATCGCGGTGATCAATCTGGGGCAAGCTTCATATACATTTCACAGAGGTGACAGAATCGCTCAAATGCTGATCAAAAAAGTTTATCAAGCCAGATTGAAGATTGTCGAGCACCTGGACGCGACCCTGCGCGATACCGGCGGGTTCGGGCATACGGGAAAATAGCAGAAATGGATAATGATTTCACTCTTTCCGTCTGCGTGCTGGCCAGCGGCAGCAAGGGCAATGCCATTTATGTTTCCAACGGAAACACATCCATTCTTGTGGATGCCGGGTTTTCGGGGATTGAAATCGAACGCCGTCTAAAATCAAGGAATCTTTCTGCCCAGAACCTCGATGCGATTCTCGTCTCCCATGAGCACTCGGACCACGTTCAGGCGGTCGGTGTTCTTTCGCGTCGATATCATCTGCCGGTATATATCAGCCGGAAGGCCGAAAAGGTCCTGCGCCAGCTCGGCAGGGTTCATGAGCTGAAAAATTTTACCTGCGGGTCAGCCTTTCAGATCAACAAGCTGCATATTCATCCTTTCTCAACATCCCATGACGCCGAGGACCCGGTCGGCTTCACGATCAGGCAAAATGGCACCACCATGGGCATTGCCACGGATCTGGGTATCGCCACATCCATGGTTAAAGAACATTTGAAAAAATGCGTTCTGTTGATCCTCGAATCCAACCATGATCTGGATATGCTGATCAATGGACCTTATCCCTGGCCCTTGAAACAGCGCATTAAAAGCAGAACCGGACACCTTTCGAATATTGATTCTAAAAATCTTTTAACCGAATTGCTGCACGATAGGCTCGAGCATGTAATATTGGCTCACTTGAGTGAAACCAACAATTCGCCTCAAAGGGCCCTGGAAGAAGTAGCGAAGGCTCTCAATCATTCCAGCGTCCGCCTGACCGTCGCACAGCAAGATATATGCGGACCGATCATTTACCTCAAGTAAAGGTTTTTGACAATCACGCTAACGGCTGCCAGACGGTATTCGCCCTTGACAATTCCTGCCCGTCTTCTTCCCGTAAGAGATGGTGATGAAACACGGCGTGGCCGGGACCCTGCGCTTGGCATCTGGCAATGACGTGGTTGTCGAGAAAGGCTTCCGCCAAAAAGTTGATTTCCAGCTCCGTCAAGACGAAATTATCGTGGACGGTTGCGGGAATATTTTCAACGACCCACTCAACGTAACTGGCATTGTTGACGTGCTGGTTAATGTCCAGATCTCGACGACGAACCCGGAATTTACGCTGATGTTCATAATCCCTTTGCAGGGGCAGCTTGTTCAGTTCCGCTGGCAGGATGTGATCTCCCTTTACCGGATTGAGCCTGTTGACAAACGATCCGATTCTGACCGGACGCCGTTTCTGAGTGTCGATCACAAGCCAGGCAGATACGGCAGCGGCCACGGAATGCTCGTTTTGATCTTTTAAATCAAAGTCCCGCATGGCAAATAGGCTTCTGGTGCCCGAGGGCCATGTTCGCACCGACAGTTGATCAGTCCAGGCCGGATAGGTGTGAATCTTTATTTTCAGCCGGGATAACAACCAGGTATAATTTTCGCTCAACAATTGCTGAATTGAAAGGCCGAGGGCATCTGCATGCTTGCTGGCTGCCTCTTGCATAAAGTTGAATATCGATACGATGGAAAGCCGGCCGCGACAATCCACCTCATAGGATCGAATGTTAAATTTTTCCTGCCAGATGTTCGGTTCCATGGTTTGCCCGTCTGCATCCCCAATCTTTGCAGGTAATGCAATACTTCGCTCGTTTTGTCCGTTATTGGAATGATGGTATCATGGAATACTGGAATATCGGGAACAAACGCGCATAAAGGCTTTAATAAAAACGATAGTATGACTTTGAGCCCCTCATTCCAAATATCCATCATTCCATGAATATGGTTATCATTGAAATTCGAAAGGGCTTTATCATCTTGCCAAAAAGCGTAATAAGGTTCTATCGTGATTGTCAAAAAAACATTCCGATTGGGGGACGTTTTTTTGCTACCCTCACTTATGCCGACATCCTTTTATCGGAACATTAATATCACAAACGGTATAAAACGAACCGGGATCAATTTCAAGTCCTGCGGCTTTTTTGGCAAACAGAGGCAGACGGCGGTGTCAAAGGTTAATGCGCGGAGGTTTCTGCGCTTTTTTGTCTCTGGGAGAGTGCTGATGACGCATCGGCTTCCAATGCCCTGCGGGCAAGCTTCCGGACCGTGGGATCATCATCATTGATAAATCTGGCAAAATTTTTTGCCGCCATGGGATGTGTGATCTGTCCCAGGGCTAGGGCGGCTTCTGCCCGGAGCCGGGCACTTTGTCGTTCTAAAAAAAATAAAAACTTTCTGCGGGGCAAAAGAACCCCGACCAGGGTTTCGATACCACCGGGCTTGCCCAGTTGGCCCAGAGCCCGGCAACAGGCGATACGCAGCTGTTCATCCCTGCTCGAATTTAAGAGTTCGATCAGCGTTTCTTCAACATCCTCTGATCCAAGCCGGCCCAGGCACTCTATTGCCCCAATTGCTTGCGGTCCGTTATGGCTTTTGACGAAATCCAGCAGGATTTCGACGGTTTTTTTATCCTTGATACGCTCCGCCAGACGATATGCCGCTTCACGCACGTGGGGATTTTCATCGGCTACAGCCAGCGCAAATTCGCTCCTAACGTCTCTGGTCAGGGTGTCGATGATATCCAGGATTCGCCGACGCTCTTCTGCACCGATCCCTGAGGCAAGCTGATGCTTCAGGCCTTCAATCGCCTTGGCCCCCGCTTTTCTGAGTAACAACGCAGCGGTCTGTCTGACCCGGTAATCTTCTTCCTGTTTGATCGTATCAACAAGCAAAGGCGCAACCACGGCCCCCAGACCCTCCAGCAACTGAGCTGCCAGCTGCTGCCTGGATGGATCATCGGATCTTAAATCTGCCACCAGAAGCCTGTGCGTTCGGGGTTCCAGGCTTTTTCGCATGACACTGGCCAGCATTATCGCCTGAGGGTCCTTGGCCGCTTTGAACTTCTGATAACGCTTGCGAAGATTGAGAAGGATCCGGGAAGCAAGCGGGTAGTCAGCCAATAGGATCAGATGACCGACCAGACGGCTTAGAACCGCTGCTGTTTCTGAAATTATTTTCGGTTCTTCTTCCTTGTTGAATGCGGACAAAAGAGGATCGGCCAGCAATTTGATGTAGTCGTGTTGAAACGCCAAATCCAATTTTTCCAGCGCCTCCCCACAAGTGCCCAGCACGCTTTTGCGAATGGGCGTCACGCGGTTTTCCAATCCTGTTAGGAGCTTTCCGATCATGTGCGCGATGCCATCCTGATCATCTATTAAAAACATTTCTTCAAGATATCCTGCGAAATTGTCAGCCAACTCATCAAACTGCTCCTGAGATAGGCGTGGGTCCTCGGGGGGTGAAAAAGTCGGGGGCACCTCGGAGCCGTCTGCGGGGTGTCCATTCAGGTTTTGAACGACTTCTATTTCATAAAGATGCTGGTTAAAAAGAATTCCGGTTAATTCCCTTTCGCGGGCAATCCGCTGCCAGTGGTCAACACTTACCGCGCCACCGCAAATGCTTCCAAAGGCCCCGAACAGGGTGTTCATTTGGTTCAACGTCACTGTGTTCAGAAAGGTAAGGCTTTCAAGGCCGACATCTTCCAGATGTTTTAAGAAACTGTCAGCGATTCCACGAAAGGATGCCATCTCGGCAATATCGATCTTCTCCCCGTTGAGCAACAGGGCATCCCCGGTTTTCGACAACGACAACACCGGCAGGCGGGTAAAAAAAAGCCGCAGTTTTTCTGTCAGATTTTTGATGGCCTCGGCCGCAGCCCCGCTTTTAAGTGTATACAGCTTGATGGTATTGACGGCACCGACAAAACTGCGCAAAATATCAGGTATCAGCGCTAACTCCTGCGGCCCCAGCGGTTTGACCGCCGCAGGCGTCGGCGTCGGTACCGGTGTAGGCGTTGGTGTGGTGGTTGGTATCGGCATAGGGGTTAACGTCGGTGTTTGGGTTGGCGCTGGCGTCGCTGTAGGTATAGACGTCGGCGTCGGCGTAATTGTGATACCTCCACTCACGTGTGTTATCACCGACGTAGGCGTTGGTGTAGGTGTAGGTGTTGGTGTAGGCGTGGGCGTGGGTGTAGGCGTAGGTGTAGACGTGGGCATCGGTATTGGCGTGGGTGTAGGTGTAGGCGTCGGTGTAGGCGTGGGT
>Ga0209536_100002665_pt1 | contig 29102 bp, 25 predicted proteins | sample DeeMarSeWOR28_12_FD_187461 | JGI IMG/M metagenome (GOLD analysis project Ga0209536, IMG submission 187461) | Marine sediment microbial communities from White Oak River estuary, North Carolina - WOR-2-8_12 (SPAdes) (version 2) | ecosystem: Environmental > Aquatic > Marine > Intertidal zone >...
GACATGGTCCTCCTGATGACCGGGAACCCGGGCTTCGGGGGGCAGCAGTTTATTCCGGGGGTCCTTCCCAAGATCAGGCGCCTCCGGGAAACCGCCGAGGAGAGGAATCTGAAACTGGAGATCGAAGTCGACGGCGGGATCGCCCCGGACACCATTCACCTTTCATGAGGAAGTTCCTTGAGGCCCTCCGGAGTTATGGCGGCAGGGATGGCATCACCACCGTGAGCGATATCCTGCAATATTTAGAACGTGTGGATCCCCAGCCCCGGTTTGGGGAATTTGGGGACAACGAACCCGGAAGTGACTTCCTTCTGATCCTGAAAAACTGAGGATCCCACACCTGACGATTGGATGCGTGTCCCGTACACTGCAAATGAAAACATCAGCGAATGGCGCCACAGTAATTGGGTTCAACTTCCCGACCTGGAATAGCTCTGATTTCATCACCACAATTCTATAAGATTTTTGGTCTTCACTCACCTGAGAACGAGCTGCAGGCTCATAAATCCGATCCTATACAAAATAGAAACTGAGAATGGTGAATACTGCGAACAGGATACTGGCAAATCCATTGGTAGTGAAAAATGCGAGATTGATCCGGCTGAGGTCATCGGCTTTGACAAGAAAATGCTGGTATATTAAAAGACCATTAAAAACAAAAACACCAAGCCAGTAGATGGGTCCCAGATCCATCAAAAATCCAGGGATGATGACCAGTATTCCGGAAATGACATGAAGCATAATGGAAACCGCAATGGCTCTCCTCCTGCCCGTCATTGCAGGTATGGATCGCAGATTCTCATTGCGGTCGAAATCAACATCCTGTAAGGCATAAATGATATCAAATCCACTCACCCAGGTCAGCACCACACCGGAATAAATTAAAGCTATTAAATTAAATGAACCGGTAACGGCAATAAATGCACCGATGGGTGCCAATGATAATCCCAAACCCAGAATGAAGTGGCACAGAGATGTAAATTTTTTTGTCAGGCTGTATCCCAAAACGATAATTAAAGCCAATGGCGATAGCTTGAATGTCAGTGGATTAATAAAATAGGTGGTCAGGATAAACAGCAGTGCGTTGATGATGGTAAAATTCAATGCTGATCTTGGTTTGATGATCCCGGCTGGAATTTCACGGAATGCAGTACGTGGATTTTTCAGATCAATTTCTTTATCGGCATACCGGTTGAATGCCATGGCAGCATTTCTGGCGAATACCATGCACAAAATAACCAATAACAACAATGTCCATTCCATGTCCACCCGGGTTAGAAACAATGCCAGGAAAAATCCAATGAGTGCAAATGGCATGGCAAATATGGTGTGGCTGAATTTTACCAGTGACAGAAAATTATTGGCTATGCGGAATGATCTTTTTAGCATCTCCCGGTCGCGGTTTTTAATGTGCCAATACCATATGTCGTGCAGAAATCACCTGACAATGGCTGTAACAGTGTCATTTCCTCCATGTCTGACCAGTTGGATTCGTTAAAGATAGGCCTTATATATCCTGTAGTTTTCCTCATCGAAAACCGCGAAAATCACTTTATTTATTTTGTTATGGTCTTTCAGGAATTGTTGTACTTCCGTAATGGCAATACGCGCTGCCCGTTCTTTGGGAAATCCATAGATTCCGGTACTGATATTTGGAAATGCGATACTTCGGATCCCATTCTTTAGGGCCAGGGATAAACTGTTTTTGTATGCCGAAGCCAATAATTCTGTTTCCCCTGAATTCCCGTCTCTCCAGATGGGCCCAACCGTATGAATGACATACCTGGCAGGGAGATTGTAACCACCGGTTATTCGCGCATCGCCTGTCGGACATCCATTCAGGGTCTTGCATTCTTCCAGTAATTTTGGGCCGGCCGCCCTGTGAATGGCCCCATCCACACCACCTCCTCCCAGCAGGCTGGAATTTGCGGCATTGACAATGGCGTCGACGTCCAATGTGGTTATATCGGTTTTCTCCAGTATTATTTCACCCATGACTATCGTATCTGAGCTCCAATCTTATCCTGGTACGTTTGTATTAGTCGTTGCATGATATTGTCAATCTGATGATCTGTCAGCGTTTTATCAGGATCCTGCAAAGTAAAACGTACGGCGTAGGATTTTTTATTCTTTCCAATCTTTTCGCCGGTATATACATCAAAAAGGACCACCTTTTTAATTAAATGTTCTTCAACCTGAAATGCCAGCTTTCTGATATCTTCAAACTGGATATCCTGCTCGATCAATAACGCCAGGTCGCGTCGGACCTCGGGGAATTTTGGAATGGACTGTAACTGAATCCTGATTTTAGAATATGCCCCAAGAAGAGCATCGAACTGAAATTCAGCAAATTGTAATTCCTGATCAATTTCAAACGATGCCAGGGTATCCGAAGATAATGTACCCAGGCTCACCAGGTTATGTTGGTTCCATACATAACGGATCCCGTCTCTGAAATAGGGTGGGATGTCGAAACGGACCTCCAGATCATTGGGAGGCACGCCGGCCTGTGTGAGAATGAGCTGAACCATGCCTTTGAGTGAATAGAAATCAGAAACTTCCGGTTCGACATGCCATGATTCCTCCGATTCATTACCCGTTAAGAAGAGACCCAGCCGAAGTTGTTCATTGTAACGATCTAAAGGATCTTTGATTTTCCTTGGTGTTTGAAGGGTATATACGGTCCCAAACTCAAACAATTTCAGGTTATTTCTCTGCCGGTTTATATTGTATTTAATGGCTTCAAGCCCTCCAAATAAAAGGGTTTGACGCATGGCGTTGAGATCCTGACTCAGGGGATTTTGCAGTCGCACTGTGTCCTGCTCTTTGAATATGTTCGAATTCTCATAATACGCACTCCTGGTCAGGGAATTGGCCATGATTTCATAAAATCCACGAGCCACGAGCAGGTCAGAAATCTTGTTTTTTATGGTGCGCTGGTCAGGTTTTATCATTGGATTGACAGAGATGGTGGATCGCCTGCCGGCTTCAACCTGGTGGTAGCCATAGATCCTGAGAATTTCTTCAATCACATCGGCTTCTCTGGTCACATCAACCCTGTAAAGGGGAATACGAAGAAGCAATTCATCCGGTTTTTCTTCAATGATGTCAATATCGAGTGCATGCAGGATAGATTTTATGACATCGACAGGAATGTGTTTTCCGACCAGTCTGAAAAGATGTTGATATACCAATGTTACCTGTGGTTCTTCCAGGGGTTTGGGATACGCATCCTGGATGGGCGAACTGATGGTACCACCTGCAATGTCTTTAATCAGTAAAGCGGCTCGCTTGAGTGCATATAGGGTCATATTCGGATCGGCGCCACGTTCAAACCGGAACGAAGCGTCTGTACTCAGTCCATGTTTCTTTGCAGTGCGGCGTATATATACCGGGTTAAAGTAGGCACTTTCAAGGAATATAGAAACGGTGGAATGGGTCACCCCTGATTCTATTCCGCCAAATACGCCACCGATACACATGCCAGAGTTTTCATTACAAATCATCAGATCCTTGGATGATAATTTCCTTTCTTCCTCGTCCAAAGTAGTAAATGCCGTGCCTTCCTTCAAGGTTTTGACGATGATCTTCTGGCCGTCAATTTTGGAGGCATCAAAAGCATGGAGGGGCTGGCCGGTTTCGAATAAGACAAAATTGGTGATATCCACGATATTGTTAATCGGAGTCAAACCAATGGTCCTCAATCGGCTTTGCAGCCATTCAGGTGAAGGTTTAACTGTGATACCTGAAATGGTCAGCCCGGTATACCGCGGACAGGCATCGGTATGTTCAATGATCACGGGGATGATCAGGTGCTCGTTATCCACCTTGAAATGACTGATATCAGGCAGAGATGCTTTTTTGGCACCAAATTGGTTCAGGTAAGCAGCCAGATCCCGGGCTACGCCAAAGTGCGAAGCCCCATCGATGCGATTTGGAGTCAGTCCAATCTCAAATACCGTATCGGTCTCAATACGGAAAAAGTCACGGGCTTTTGTTCCTGGCACGGCATGCTTATCAAGAACCATGATCCCCTCGTGCGATTCTCCCAGGCCCAGCTCATCCTCGGCACATATCATACCTTCCGAAACTTCGCCACGGATTTTTGATCTTTTGATGGCAATGCCCTTATCATCTTTATATAATGTGGTTCCTACCAAGGCCACCGGGACTTTTTGACCGGCTTGAATGTTGGGGGCCCCACATACAATAGAGAGAACTTCATCATTTCCTATGTGAACCTCTGCCAGTGTCAGTTTATCTGCGTCGGGATGTTTCCTGGTTGATAGCACTTCTCCAATCACCACACCCTCCAATCCACCCTTCACAGTTTCAATGGTTTCCACGGCCTCCACTTCCAGCCCAATATTGGTCAGGATGTCACTTAGTTCTTTGACTGGAAGTTCAATATCAATGTATTCCCGAAGCCAGTTGTAGGAAATTTTCACAGAAATAGAATTTAAATAAGCTCATAAGCAGGAGTCACGGTGCAACACATCCACTACCTCCCGGTCTTGTAATCAGTCGAAAGCACAAAAATACAGAATTTCCTCTAAACGGGAGAGCTCTGTTCAGGACATTTCCATCAGGTAATCACAAAACACCCATATGGGTGTTTCTGAATTTCTATTTTGGACATTCGTCTACCGGTTGCTACTTCATATGATTTCCATATCTTTGTATGTTTAAAAATAGCCATGGCAGCGAAACGGCCACTTATACTCATAACAAATGATGATGGCATACATGCCGGGGGATTGAATGCCCTGATCCATACCGCCTCGGAATTTGGAGATGTGGTCGTCGTAGCTCCTGAAGAAAGTCAATCGGGCATGTCGCATGCCATTACAACCAAGCAACCCATCCGGATCAATATGAAGAAGGAACAGAATGGAATGAAGATATATTCTTGTTCCGGGACACCGGTTGATTGTGTGAAACTGGCACTGAACCAGCTATTGGATCGAAAACCGGATATATTGTTATCGGGAATAAATCATGGCTCGAATGCATCTATCAGCGTTATTTATTCAGGTACCATGGCAGCTGCCATTGAAGGCAGTGTGAATGGCATCCAGTCGGTTGGTTTTTCGTTGCTTGATTATTCTCCCGATGCCGATTTTCGACATGCCAAATTTTATGTCAGAAGGATTTTAACAGAGGTTCTTAAGAACGGGATGCCCACGGAGATTTGCCTGAATGTAAACATCCCTGTCTTGTCTACTGAAAAGATTAAGGGCATCAAAATTTGCCGGCAAACGAAAGGATTCTGGCAGGAGGAATTTGATAAACGGACCGACCCCTTTAAGCGGGATTATTTCTGGCTCACGGGCTACTTCAATAATTTCGAGCCGGATGCCAGCGATACCGATGAATGGGCCCTGAATAACGGATATGTGTCGGTCGTACCCATCAGGGTTGATTTTACCTGCTTTGATTATATTCCCGAACTGAAAAAAAGAAAATTCTAAAGCCCAACTTATGAGATCCAGGATCGACCAGGGAGCATTCGGATTTATAACTGGTATTTTATTGCCTCCCCTGACATTTTTAGTGATGTTTCTTGTTCTCGGCGATGGTTTAAGCCTCATGGCGTATCTTCGCAAAGTTGTGAATGCAGGTGTGTTAACAAAGTTCTTAAGTCTGGCTGTCATACCCAACCTGTTACTCTTCTTTATCTTTATCTGGCAGGAATACCTGAAGGCTGCCCGGGGAGTTCTGGCCGCAACTTTTGTGAGTGCCTTCATTGTCATTTTGGTAAAGATCCTGGTATAGAATCAATCGCCCCACATGATGTACCGAATTATTGTACTGGCCATATTCCTGATGTATGATTGGAGTGTATATGCCCATGATTCCGCTGTCAGAATCGGATTGTTTTATGATGTTCCGGTATCTTCCCTGGTCATTTCGTTTCCGACAGGCGGGTATGTTGTTTACGGTGGGCTGGCAGACAGCCTGGTTATCAGTGGCGGAGGCACATTGTATGCCACCCTGTTTGATCAGAAGATATGGGTGCGGAATAAAACAACTTTGCTGGGTACCTACCAGCAGATCCGGATTATGTCTCTGGTGGATACTTCATACGTAAGGCTCAGGACTGTGGACCCGATGGGAAAGATGGCGGAGTACCAGGGGCATATTTATATCGATTCCTGGCAAGGGTATTTGAGGATTGTGAATGAATTGGATGAAGACCGGTATGTTGCTTCCGTGGCTGAAGCCGAAGGGGGATCTGGTGCACCTTTGGAGTTTCTTAAAACCCAATGTATTATAAGCCGGACCTTTTACTATCGACACGGTAACCAGCATATTGCAGAGGGATTTTTTGTATGTGATGGAACCCATTGTCAGGCATACAAAGGTAAGAACACCAATGCCCGGGTTCTAACAGAAGCGGCCCGTGAAACTGACGGATTGGTCATTTTCGATCAACATGGGACTCTGATAGAAGCCGCCTTTCATTCAAACAGTGGGGGTGAGATCCAGGGTTCTGAGTCGCTATGGTTGCATGGCATGCCGTATTTAAGCTCCCGTAAGGATCCCTGGTCGGAGGGAGGCCCCAATTACCGGTGGGAAAGCAGGATCTCCCTATTGGAATGGACAAACTACCTTCAGAACAGTGGGTTTGACATCTCAAGAAATAACCTGAATGCGTTGATTTTCAAGCAACCCAGTCGGCGGTCCTTTTATGTGGTGGGAAGCGATTCTGTTTCATTCAGACAAATCAGGGAAGATTTTGGGCTTCGTTCATCCTTTTTTGATGTTGAAATTGAAAATGGCATGGTGGTGCTCAGAGGCAGGGGGTATGGTCATGGCATTGGGTTATCCCAGGAAGGGGGCATTGAAATGGCCAAACGGGGGTTCTGGTTTACCGACATCATCCAATACTATTATCCAGGTGTAACGATCGAAAGATTTTTATCCAGATAACATTTTCTCTATTTTTGTAGCTCAACAGGAACCATGATAGCGCTTTTCAAGAAAGAAGTTGGCTCGTTTTTCAGTACTCTGACCGGGTACCTGGTCATTATTGTATTTCTGGTAACCAACAGCTTATTCATATGGGTGTTCCCGGGGGCCATGAATGTCCTGGATATGGGATATGCCGACCTGGAAACACTGTTCATAATCGCACCCTGGGTATTTCTTTTCCTGGTTCCGGCCATTACCATGAGAACATTTTCAGATGAGCACCGCTCGGGTACTATTGAGTTGCTGATAACACGTCCGGTGAGCGAAATAAAGATCATTCTGGCCAAATACATGGCCAGTATATTCCTAGTGATGGTATCACTCCTACCCACCCTGATCTATTTCTTATCCATCTATATATTGGGTAATCCGGTGGGCAATGTGGATGTGGGTAGATTCTGGGGATCCTACATCGGACTGTTTTTCCTGGCCGGTGTCTATACAGCCGTTGGCATCTTTTGCTCCTCGCTGACCGGGAATCAGATCATTTCGTTCATCATTGCAGTCGTGCTCAGTTTTATATTATACATTGGCTTTGATTCCATAAGCTCGATCCCCATTCTGAAGTTTGCGGATCATTTCATTGTTCGCATTGGTATCAATGAGCATTATAAAGCTTTAAGCAGGGGCGTTATCGATTCCCGAGACATGGTCTATTATATCGGGATAATTTTCATTTTTTTATTTTTTACAAAATTTTTCCTTCAGAACAGGAAATAATTAATTTCAAACAGGAAGAATCAGGCACGGGTGGAACGGAAACAACGGATCATACAAAACGGAATGCAATTGGGCCTTGCCTTGCTGGTGCTGGCCTTCTTTGGATATCTCTCCTCCATCTGGTATTTCAGGATTGACCTGACTTCTGAAAAACGTCATACATTGTCGGAATCCACAAAATCGATACTGTCCGATCTTCCCGGTGAAACTTTTATTCAGGTCTATCTCGAAGGTGACCTGGATATCGGACTGAAGCGACTGAAATTTGCAATTCGGGATATGCTCGATGAATTTCGCGTATATTCGGGTCGAAAAGTAACCTACACGTTCATCAATCCATCTGAGGATTCCGATCAGAAGAAACGGAATGAGATCCATCAGGATCTGTATAATCGCGGTTTGAGACCCACCAATGTGCAATCTCTCGACCAGGAAGGTGGCGCCACACAGAAGATTATTTTTCCCGGTGCCATAGTTAATTTTAATGGTTTGGAAATGCCGGTGAATCTGTTAAGTAATAATCCCAGGTTATCGGCCAGCGAAAATCTGAACCGGTCGATCGAAGGGCTGGAATATGAATTCATCCAGGCCATCCAGTCCATCACATCCGATACCATATATAAGTTGGCTTTTATTGAAGGACATGGCGAATTATTTGAACCTGAAGTGGAAGATATTTCACGGGCATTGTCAAGATTTTACACTATTGACCGCGGTGTTATGGGAGGACACCCGGGTATACTGGATGAATATGCGGCCATTATCATTGCAAAACCCACAGAAAATTTTCAAGAGGCTGATAAACTGGTACTGGATCAATACCTGATGAAAGGCGGTACGATATTGTGGCTGATCGATCCTGTGGCAGTGGACCTGGATAGCCTGATGTATAGCACAATCACAATGGCGTTCAACAGGGATCTGAACCTGGACGATCTGTTATTTAAATATGGTGTTCGTCTCAACTACAACCTGGTGCAGGATATTCAGTGCGCTTATATCCCGGTGAATACTGCCCTGGTGGGTAATCCGGCTCAGTATACACCGGTCCCATGGTTGTATTTTCCGGTTTTGAATGGTGAAAACCATCCTGTATCGAGGAACCTGAATCTCATCCGATCAGAATTTGCCAGCGAAATAGATACAGTAAAAGGCAATGGGTTGATTGAGAAACATTTTTTGCTCAGATCATCGTCCTATTCCAGGATTGTGGGCGTGCCCCATCTCATCAATCTGGAAGATGTCAAGAATCCGCCAGCTGAAAACCAGTTTAACAGATCCCAGCTACCCATCGCTGTCCTTCTTGAAGGCCAGTTTGAATCGGCCTTTAAAAACCGTATGGTGGGAGATATTATCAGTGGGGCAGAAGAGGACTTTATTTCAGAAAGCGTTCCAACCAAAATGATCATCATATCTGATGGCGACCTGATACGAAATGACGTCCGGATTCTCAATAACCGCGTTGAGACCATGCCGCTGGGGCAGGATCCGTTAACCCAACAAACCTATGGAAATAAGGAATTTCTTCTGAATGCCATCAACTATTTAATAGACGATTACGGGCTTCTGGAGCTCCGGTCGAGAGAATTCCGGATACGTTTACTGGATCGGGCACGTATTGCTGAAGGACGCTTCATGATTCAGATTATGAACACATTATTGCCCGTTTTATTAGTACTATTAATGGGTACTCTCGTGCACTGGTGGAGAAAGGTAAAATATGCCCGTTAAACCGGAAGGTGTAAGAACATGAATCGATACCGTTTATTCTTTCTGGCCATATTCATTGTGATTTCCGGCATACTGATCATGATCGTCCGTCACGCATCCCGGAGTTTACCGGACTTTGGAATAAACGATCCTGCCAGTGTAAACCGGATCAGCCTGCATTCAAAAGGAGGCGCAATTGAATTGCATCGCCAGGATGATTCATGGCTATTAAATGATAGCCTCCAGGCCAGCCCTGACATGGTGCGATCATTTCTGAATTTGATGAAAGACCTTGAAATAAAATCACCCATGTCAGAGGAGGCGTTTCAGTCCTTCCTGCAAGACCAGGATTATCAGGAAATTGAAGTGAACATATCCCGCAAGGGTTTTGGATCCAATCACTTTTTACTCTATCATACAGCAGCCAACGATTATGGCAATATCGTTTTAAAGAAAAACAAGAATACACCCTATATACTGCATCTGCCTGGTTACCCGGGCGATATCGGAGTATATTTCAACACCCATGAGAACGATTGGAAACCGAATGTTTTATTCAGTTTTGGACCCGGTGAAATATCCAGGATCTCGCTCAGCGATCACCGGCATCCCGAACGGTCATTTGCCCTGCTGCAAGATCAAAACGGTTCTTATCATGTATTCCATACCTCAGATAATGAGGTCCTTTCCGAATTCATTGAAGAAAAAGTGATTCGTTATATCAGCTATTTCTTCAACATACGTTTTGAAGAATATACCAGTGCAGAATCCCTGCTGGAACGTGGATTTAAAGCAGGTCAGATGCCCATCTATACCATTGATGTTGAAGATCACAAAGGAGCGCACAAACGAGTGCATGTGTACCAGTTACACAAGAATTCAAATAAGGGGAATGGAATGCTATGGGATCCTGACCTGGCTCTGGCCAGTATCAATGAAGAAAGTGCTCCTGTGATTATCAAATATTTCCATTTGGATCCCATTCTGAAAGATGTGGATTATTTCAGAAAATAATGACGATTGTTTTTAATTGTGGTCCCGAATTTTCAACTTTTTTGTGATGCCGACAGATCCCTATTGCGCATTTGGAAATAGTAGTAAATCTTGAAAAAAAGGCTAAATTTGATATATGTACCTTATCATTTTTTTTGTATTATTGGTCTTTGATAATTTCGGACTCAAATCCTCATTCGATTCATTTCCATAAACTATCTCAAATATGAAATTCGTAATATCCAGCTCTGAATTACTAAGTCACCTACTGGCCATCAGCCGGGTTATCAGTTCGAAAAACACCTTGCCCATCCTGGATAACTTTCTTTTCAAACTGGATGGTAAAAATCTTGAAATTACTGCCTCCGACCTTGAAACCACTTTAACCACGAAATTGAATGTTGAAAACGCCAGTGAAAACGGGAGTATTGCATTACCGGCCCGAATCATCACCGATACACTCAAGGAGTTTCCCGAGCAGCCTTTAACATTCGATATCAACCTTGAAAACCTGGCCGTCGTCATCATTTCTGAGAACGGCCGGTTTAATGTTGTTGGTCAGAAAGGATTGGATTATCCACAACTGCCTGTTCTTAAGGAGGAAAAGAAAAATGCTTTACAGGTTGATCCGGGTGTGCTGCTCTCAGGGATCAGTAAATCATTGTTTGCTACTGCAGATGATGAACTGCGACCGGTCATGAATGGTATCTTCATGGAGCTGGCCACCGATAGCATTACCTTTGTTGCTTCCGATGCCCATAAACTGGTCCGGTACCGGCGTACCGATGCCATGGCAGATGAAGATGCATCATTCATACTACCCAAGAAACCCGCGTCATTATTGAAAGCCATCCTGCCCAAGGAGGACAACCAGGTTATGGTGGAATTTGATGATAAGAATGCCTTTTTTACCCTTTCGGAATTTAAATTGGTATGCCGCCTGGTGGAAGGCAATTATCCCAGTTATAACTCCGTTATACCGAAAGACAATCCGAATAAATTGATCATTGACAGGATTGAGTTCTACAATACCCTAAAACGTGTGGCTGTGTTTTCAAATCAGGCCAGTAATCTGGTTAAGCTCCAGTTAACAGGTAACCAGATAACCATTTCAGCGCAGGACATTGATTTTTCTATATCGGCATATGAACGGCTCAACTGCCAGTATGAAGGTGATGACATGGAGATCGGGTTCAAATCGGTTTTCCTGATAGAAATATTATCCAACCTTTCCTCTTCAGATGTCGTTTTTGAAATGTCTGATCCGTCAAGAGCAGGGATCATGTTACCAGTCGAAAATGAAATTGAGGATGAGGATGTGTTGATGTTATTAATGCCCATGATGATTGGGCCCTAACATTTCCGTTCGTTGGTACGGAATGATAGGATGCTTCGAAATAATTATTTCCCTTTTTAGTTTATGGAACTTTCATTAAAGAATCCGGTTGCTTTTTTTGATCTTGAAACAACGGGCATCAATACCGGAACCGATCGTATTATTGAGATCTCTATTTTGAAAATTAATACAGAGGGACAGGAAGATGTTCTCACCATGCGGATTAATCCGGAAATGCCCATTCCAGAAAAAGCCACCGAAATTCATGGCATTCATGATGAAGATGTCAAGGATGCACCGACATTTAATGAGGTGGCCAAAAAACTGGCTCGGTTTATTGAAGGCTGCGACCTGGGTGGTTATAATTGCAACCGGTTTGATATTCCTTTGCTGGCAGAAGAGTTTTTAAGAGCCGATGTGGATGTGGATCTGAAGAAACGAAAAGTTGTCGATGTCCAGGTTATATTTCAGAAAATGGAACCCAGAACCTTGTCAGCAGCATACCAGTTTTATTGTTCAAAAAATCTTGATCAGGCGCACTCCGCTGAGGCCGATGTCCGGGCCACATACGAGATTCTGAAATCCCAGCTGGAGATGTACCAGGATCTGGAAAACGACATGAAGTACCTGTCAGAATATTCTGCCCACAATAAATTTGTCGATTTTGCGGGGCGGATCATTTATAATGAAAATGGGATTGAAGTATTTAATTTCGGTAAACATAAAGGAAAACCGGTGAGCCAGGTATTGCAGGAGGATCCCAGTTATTTCAGCTGGATGATGAATGGTGATTTTCCCCGTTATACCATCAAAGTACTGACGGAAATAAAACTACGTGAGTTCGGTAAATAGTTGAACCCATGAAGATAATTTGCATTGGCAGAAATTATATTGATCATGCCAGAGAACTGAATAATCCGGTTCCTGAAAAACCAGTTTTCTTTTTAAAGCCCGATTCTTCGATCATCAGAAATAACAAGCCTTTTTTCTTGCCGGATTTCTCCAGCGAGATCCATTATGAAGTGGAACTGGTTTTGAAGATTTCGCGGTTGGGGAAAAATATCTCAGAAAATTTCGCGCATCGTTATTTCGAACAAATAGGTCTGGGAATTGATTTTACAGCCCGGGATTTACAGGCCGAATGCAAGGCCAGGGGATTGCCCTGGGAAATTGCAAAAGCATTTGAGGGCTCAGCACCCCTGGGTGGGTTCCTCCCAAAAACGGAATTGGGAGATTTGAATAATCTGGATTTCCGGCTCGAGATCAATGACAAAGTGGTGCAGGAAGGAAATTCAAACGACCTGATCTTTTCGTTCGACCGGCTGATTGCATATGTATCCCAGTTCTTTCCCTTGAAGACCGGTGACTTACTTTTTACCGGCACACCGGCCGGGGTAGGGCCTGTGAAAAGAAACGACCATCTCAAGGCATTTCTGGGCGATCGGTTATTGCTGGACTTTGAAGTCAAATAGTCCGGATCTTCTAAACCAACCATATTTTTACACGCTTTAAAATTCAGGTTGAACATCCCCTCTGAAAGAAAAAACCTCATGGTATACGAAAAATCGAGGCGTTAAGAATATAAACAAGATACATCGGACACCACCTCCTTTGTGCAATCTTGGTGTTTTTTATGGTGCATTAGAGGCCTAACCAATCAATACAGGCATTACTTTTTTTCCAGGATCCAATCCAAACCACCCATATAACGGTATACTGGATGCCGCATATAGCTTTTTTCCATGAAAGGCGAATTTGAATAAATAAATTGAAGCTGGGCATAGTGATTCGTGGCAAATGCCTCATCTTCCATTTTTTTCTTCATAAAAGCGGCCCTGAGGTCGGGATGTTCTTCCAGGTACTGGAAGGCCTTTTTTTCAAATCCGTAGGGTGAAAAATATTCTCGCCGGTCGAATATGGGGTCAAAAAAGTTCCATGACAGGTAGGAGTCCTCAGTGGTGGGTTCCAGCACTTCCATGATGAACCGATTCCTGGGCTGGTTTAAAACAACAACATAATCCCCCTTATGGAACTGGATGGTCTGCAATTCTTTTCGGACCCGGATCCGGGAATTTCGGAAATGACCATTATAGGGTCGGTCTGAATGGCGCACGTCTTCAATATAATAAGACTCTACTTCCAATGTGGTATCGGAGTTCAATGGACGCATTTGTACGCCATTCAGCTTCAATCGTTCAATAGCCCGGTCCCAGGCTTGTGGAATGATATAAGAAGTTGGCCTGGTTATGGTCCCCGATGCCTGAAAGTATTGATAATATGGAATGGTGCGCGTATAGGGTCGTTCTTTATCGTAATACATACTTTGACCACCGGTTAGGGCACTGGTTTTCCGGACCATTTCATAACCTTTAAATTCCAGGAGGTCAAACTGGGTTGTATCCGGTTCCCAGGCTGAAATGAATTGATCCAATCCGGCCACTGCAGCATCCCCTTGTCTTTTTGTCTCAATGATCTCGTCCGCATGCTGGTTGGCAAAATCAACCAGTGCATCAATAAAATAATAAACTGATTTTACCTGGTCGCGGAAATCCTTATACACATGATTTTCAGTCATGAAAGAATAAATATTAAACAACGAAGCATATCCTGAAGAAACTCTTGGAGCGTCAAAATATGCACCAATGCCATTCGAAGGATCCCGGGTCACCCAGTTCACATAGGGGATCATTTCATAGGGTGAGGATTTCATGGCCTGAAACAGGGCCGGCACCATTTCGTCTTTAAAATAACGCGCCATGGGATCTGGCAGGCGCTGGTGAACGGTGGGAATCAGGGTGATGGTATATTGATGGTCTGAACCATTGGTGACATGGGTGTCCAGGAATACTTCAGGTTCCCATTCCTGAATGGCATTGACCAGCGAACGTGCATTTTTACTATCCAGTTTAATAAAATCCCGGTTTAAATCCAGGTTCCGGGCATTACCGCGGAATCCTGTCTCCTGGGGTGTATCCTGATTGGCCCGGTTGAAAGGACTGCGATTCATATGACCTCCAATATTGTAGACAGGAACAATGCATACCACAGCATGTTCCAGATACCTGTCCATTCCCTGGTATCCAGATAGTACATTTTCAGAGAACTCAATGCAGGCGTCGACTCCCGGAGGTTCACCAGGATGTATTCCATTTAAAATAAAAACCACGGTTTTATTTCTTTCATGAATGGATACGGGATCAAAATCACCATCTTGTGATAAAACAAACAAATTCAGTGGGCGGCCTATATCGGTTGGACCAATATTAAAAAGTTGCGCCTGGTCGTACTTCTCATCAAGATAATTGTATGCTGCGATTACTTCATCATACGACAATGTCTGATTTTGTTCATACCTGAGTTCAATCTGGGCATGCACCATCATGTGGAGAAGGCCCAGGGCGATAGTTGAAATTAACGATGCACTCCTTGTTGTCATGTGATTGATTTCAAAATGTTACTCAAATAATCGATTTTTTATTGGTGGCCATGCTGTGGATCCGGCAGATTTTTATGCATGCTTATAAATTCACGTTGAATGACTTTGAAAAATGCTATGGTTGCGGGATCCTGTGTTTTTTTTCTAAACCACATGTCTGAAGATCCCGGCCTATTTTTATCATGTAAGACACTTTGGCGGATTATCTCAAGTACATGGATCGCATAACCGCTACCGTACGACAATTCCTGTTTCATGTCCTCAAAAAAGGTTCTGGCCAGTTGGTATCTCCTCTTGTGTTTTTGGACGATGGCATGGAGGAATCCATAATTCTTTTCAATGTGCATAAACCGGTCATCCAGGCTTGACATGGCTTTATCTGGTATCGCTTGCACAGGCATATGACGTATCAGATATATCTCAATGAAGCGGTACGCCCCAATGCCTGCAAATGCATCCATATCATCTGCGGCACCCAGGATGTGGGAGATATTCAGACCCGTACCGGTCTTTAAATCCGGGTCGAACCGGTAGGTTTTATCATCATGATGGGTGACAGCCTCCAGCAGATCTTTCATATTACCTGGATTTAATCCGGGTTTTGTTGCCAGGTATTGTTCAGTGTTCACCCGGCTAATAAGTCCATGAGATGGTCCTGGATCATCGATCATGCCTGTGTCGTGGAAAAAAACAGCGATGATAACCTGTTCCATTTGCGAAACGGACACCTCGACGCCGGCATCATCCATAGCACCCATCAATTCTTTTGCAAATGTCCAGGCTCTGAAGCTGTGTGTTTCATCATGAGACGGAATCCATTGGTTCGAAAATATCCGTTTCGATTGAAAATACAGGCTGTTCAGCCACTTATTTTCAACCATCTGGATAGATTCAGCAAAATTTTTTACCATGATAAAAAAAAGCAAAAAAGGTGGTCTTTTTTGCTTCAGGAAACGAATTATATGGATCTTGGTTAATTGGATTCAGATAATTCAAGAGCCATGTCCAGGATGGTGGTGTCATCGAGCGTAACGATGCCTCCGTCGGGACCCTGTTCAATATGAATACCAACGGTTTCACCCATATTATAATTGGCCCCTCCAAAATAATTCCTGACAGTTTCAACACTGAGATCCAGCTTCTTAGCTATATTGTGCATACTCCCATCAGGAAGTTGATCCTTGATCCTTCTGAGCTCATTGAATGTGATTGTTTTTGTCATATAAGATTGAATTTTTGATTTTATAGATAGGTGCTATAAAGATAAATAATTAATATGTAAGTACCACAAATCTAAATCTTTCAAATGGTATTGAAGTGTTAAAAAAATTTAAAGAACAGTGCTCTCATTTCTCACCGGTTACTGCACCAAACCAGGCTGGTACATATTGAACATTCCCATATTCCCAATCCATGTAGGCCCGGAGAAGATGGTCCACTTTTTCGGGGTATTGAGTGGCCAGATTGACTGATTCTGTTGAATCCACTTTCAGATTTGAAAGAAATAATCCATCTTTTTCAGCATCCAGGCTATAGCGATCGGAAGGATCGACGGGATTTCCGATCAACTTCCAGTCCCCTTCACGCACGGCCCATTGTTTCCCCAATTGCCAGAACATCAGCCCATGGCCCGGAGAAGTATTATGGTGGATGGTTTTAACCAGGCTTTTCCCTTCGATACCCTTTGGTAAATTTGAAATCCCACATAGTTCTGCAATGGTGGGCAACAAATCCATGCTCATAACCGGGAAGCTAGAGACCTTTCCTTCAGGCAGATGCCCTCTCCAGCTGATGATTGCAGGCACGCGTATGCCCCCTTCAAACAGTGAGGTTTTTCCTCCCCTGAACGGACCGGCACTGCCACCCCCACCGAAGGTACGCACTTCGTAAGAATGACCATGGTCGGAAAGATAAATGATGATGGTGTGTTCCCGTAGCTCCTTTTTTTCAATGGTCTCCACGATCTGACCAATACGTTCATCTGTTGTTGAAACAAAGGCAGCATAATCACGCCGGGGCATGGGTAGGGTGTCGTAATGAGTCCGCCATTTTTGCGTTGGTTGTAACGGATAATGTGGTGTGTTGAATGCCAGGTACATAAAAAATGGTTTCTGTTGATGGTCCTGAATGAAAGACCGGGCTTTTGCCACCATCATATCAGGAAAATATTGACCCTCAGCATAAACCATTTTACCATTTTCCCATAGATCGTGCCGGTTTGGACCATTCCAGTAAAAAAAGTGCGAGTAGTTGTCAATACATCCTCCCATATGTCCAAAAGAATAATCAAAACCCTGGGCCAGCGGCATGGTTTCTTCAGAATACCCCAGGTGCCATTTACCAATATGGGCGGTGGAATAACCGGCTTTCTTCAGCATTTCTGCGATGGTCACCCGATCGGTCTGCATGCCCGGTTGCCCGTGCATGGATGATGCGTTTCCGGTCAGGCCGGCTCCCTGTGGGGTCATTCCGGTCATCAGTGCAGCCCGGGAGGGAGAACATACAGCTGAACCCACATAAAACTGGGAGAAACGGGTGCCTGTGGCAGCCAGTTGATCGATATGCGGTGTAAGCAGATCGGAGGCTCCATAACATCCTGCATCCACACTACCCTGGTCGTCTGTGAGAATGAGGATAATATTGGGCGGGTTGTTTATGGTTTCTTCCTGACAGGAGATCATGAAAATCATGATCATCCAGATTGTAAAGAATCTGTAATGGTGCATAAAATTTTCCTTTTAAACAAAAAATATGAAATTATCAGGGATCCCTGTTAATGAGCACTTCATAACCATCTAAATATTTGAATCCTAAATTTTTATAGAGATTTATAGCCGCTGCATTGGAATGATGCACCTCCAGTTTTATTTGCATTTTTTTCTCTCTGGCAAAATCCAGGCAGCGCAGCCCAAGTTGATAACCCAGACCCATGTTCTGGTACTCCGGTTTGATACCGAAATGGTGGATATACAAGCGCCGACCATTGTTTGTGATCCAGGCAGTACCGATAATTTCGTTGGTGTCCCGTGCTTCCATCACCAATAGTCTACCACCAGAAAGCAGACTTCTTTCGATGACCATTAAGTCATCATCTCGCTCTGCCCCTGACATATTTGTCGCTTCCCAAATATTCAGAACAGCAGGGAAATCGTCCGGCCGGAAATCGCGGATTTGATTATGAGATGCACTTATTTTCGTCATAACTTAATTCGTTTTGGACCATTTTAAGATATACAATTTATGGCACTTTTTGTAGTTCAGGATAAAGATGAGTCCATCCGTATTGTCGAATGGATACGTAACCATACATGATTATGATTTGAAAATATGATCGACATTGGAAAGGTGTATTCCAAAGGTTTTTATTGCATCAAGTTGTATGAGTTCACAGTTCCTCTCAAAGAAATGGATTTGACATTCCTTATTTTTTCCCGCTATGGTTGAACCGGGATCTGAAAAATTCAGGTAAGACAATATTTTTTATCCTATCAAAAGTATTGTTATGAAAATTATTTTCTAAGAAAAGACAAAATATTCATCTTGTAGAATTTCTCAAATGCAAAAGAGATACGTCTCCTGGCGGAATTTTTCATCGAAGAATGGATCCCAAACATCTTACCATTCAAAGAACCTTGTTCAACAATTGGAGGATGGGCCCAGAACATTTTAATCACATCCCGTTGAATGAGTTGATTGTGCCAATGATCAATAACAGCCTCACATTTTTCCTCCTGAAGACTATTCAGAATATTTCTGGCACCCTGAAGGTTGAGGAGGTAGGCACCAGCACATCGGCCAGACTCAGCCCTGTATAAATATTGTAATTTATTTCTTTCAGAGCGTTTCGGAAACCGCAAAGTTGAATTTTCGATAGATACGATGGCCCCCTGAGGATGAATGCGAAATTCCTTCACAACCTTTCTTAGAATGGAGTCAAATCCTTTTAAAAAATATGGATCATCTTCAAAAATGATGGCCATATCAACATCCTCAGAGAGCATTTTTTCATAACATAAGATATGACTTAAAGTAATCGAAATGCGATTCTTAGGTTCCGTTGCAAGGAAATGGGGTGTGAAATATTTTAATAGATATGATTCTGTTTGCATCAGAGGTTTATCATCGCATATAAACTCAAAGTCAAGATCATGCTTGCTGAATAATCTTTTTACCCAGGTTTCACGATGCTCATAACCCGTTGGTGCATGAACAACATATATTTGGTCAATTCCATCAATCATACTCTATCCGAACATTCAGAATTCGTTATGCTTTTATGACGTACAATTGCCCAGCCTCATCTTTGGTCACTTTTACAGGTTCTCCTTTGTCAATATATCCAACAAGTGACATGGCATCGAACATCTCACCATCGACCTCCACTTTCCCAGCCGGACGGAGGGTGGTCAGTGCCACGCCCGTTTTTCCAATGGTTTTTGATTGTGAAACCTTATCGACGCCCACATAACCCGATCCGGTCTGTTGGGTGGTGTCCAGAGCGAAACCCAATTTTCTCGATCCAAAGAGACTTTTGGTCATAAAATAAGAAAACAATATGGATGCCAACATGGCGACCATAACGATGAACAAGGCCTTTATGACAGCCACAAAAGCCATTCCCATATCCAGTTCAAATACGATGTTATCCACCATGCTGAGCGTCAGACCTGTAATGGCCAGGATGATGCCGGAAATACCCGCCACACCAAAGCCGGGAATGGCAAAAATTTCTACTGCGATCAGAATGAGTCCGATGATGAAAAGCAGTATTTCCCAATGTTCCGCGAGTCCCTCCAGGTAGAGGGGGGCAAAATAGAGCAGTGCAGCAAATACTGCAGCACCAAGTGGAAAACCAACACCTGGTGACTGGAGCTCATAATAGATACCTCCAATGATGACCATGATCAGGATGCCTGAAATGATGGGCGATACCAGGAATTGAATCATTTTATCAATGGTGGTGGGTACATATTCTTTGATCTCATAATGGCTGATCCCTGCTTTTTCAATAACCTCCTGTATGTTTTCAGCCAATCCTTCACAATAATTCACCTTCATGGCTTCGGATGAAGTCAGGGTCAGTACCTTGCCTGTATCACTTAAATTTTCAATGAAAATTGACGGATCCACCATGGCTTCAGCAATGCGTGGATCACGGCGCCATCGCATGATGGTGTCCCCACCCACAATGGCCATTTCCTGCCCCTGGGCCTCAGCCGTGGCACGCATGGTGGAACGCATGAAAGACTGGTATTTATCCGGGACGGCTTCACCCGTCTGGTTCACCACCGTGGCAGCACCGATACTACCTCCCGGTCTCATGTAAATACTGTCACAGGCGATGGATATCAGGGCCCCGGCGGAGGCGGCATTATTATCAATAAAGACCCATACGGGGATGTCACTGTTCAATATACGTGTACGAATGGAGTCGGCTGAATTCAACATGCCCCCATAGGTATTCATATGTATGATAACATAGTCGACACCCAGCTGCTCTGCTTCTCCAAATGCATCCTGGGTGACACGCCAAACCGGTTCGGCAATGTCTTTTTTGATATCAAATTTGTAAAAGGTCACCAAATCACTCTGTTTTATCGTGTCCTGAGCCCATATCGGGGGATACCATACCATCAGCATGAGGCATCCCCATAGAAAATACATTCGTCTATTCATTTTTTAAAAGTGTTAATTCATTCAAGAATCTCTGCAGGCCTTCTTTTTTGTGATTATCCAGGCGGAACTGGATATTGGTATGTAAATAGTCGAGCAGATCTGTCTGGTCAATAACCTGTTTTTGCCCGAGGACCGATACGGTTTCTTCAAGGTGGGTAACGCCAAATTCAAGGGCTTCATTAAATCCGGTCTGAAACACCGGGTCAATGGATTTATTGGCAGACCACACGGCAAAAACAAATGGAAGTCCCGTGTATGTATGCCATTCATCAGCCAGGTCATATATGTATGGATACCGGGTGGCCATAATAAATGACCGGTCACCAATGACCACAGCAGCTTCCGATCCTTTCAGATCCCGGTCTTCAAATCCGGGCCTTCCTTGAATCCATTTTACATCGATATACCAGTGGTTCTGTGCCAGGATGCGGGCCAGGAGGACGGATGTCCTGGATTGGTAATCCAGGGTAACGGCCGTGATATCATGTATCGGTACTGGAGAAGCGAGAATCACGGAGCGAACCTTCCCCTCAGCACAAATACCATAGTCAAAAATAAATCCCTCCTCCAGTATTTCTGGAAGGACCGCAACGGGTACCAATCCGATATCCACCTTGTTCATGAGCAGTTTATTGGCGCATTCAGAGGGGTGTACCAACACCATATCGATCTGGTTTTTTATCTCATGGTTTTGCAATCCGTAAACGAACGGAAGTGTATTTAAGTACGAGACAGCTGCGACCTTATACCGGAATCCCTTCATGGTCAGATAAAACAGGTGTTATTCTAGCGAAATTACAAAAATCCCCCTTCTTGCAGCCGCATATTTTTAAATTAAAATGAATATTTCAGAGTGAATGGTCAGGTATGCTTAAAATGGCTACCTTTGTTTTAGAATTGAAGATACCTTATGAAACATTTTTCTCTCGATGCGATCTCTCCGATTGATGGGAGATACCATGATAAAACAAGAGAACTTTCAGGATATTTTTCAGAGTCGGCTCTTTTCAAATACCGTTTGCTTGTTGAGGTGGAATATTTCATTGCATTATGTTCCATCCCCTTGCCTCAACTCGAGAATTTCGAGCAAACACATTTTAATACGCTACGTTCATTGTATACAGATTTTAATACCGATTCGGCGAAGAGGATGAAACAAATTGAGGCGGCCACCAACCATGATGTCAAAGCCGTTGAATATTTTCTGAAAGAACAATTTGAACAGCTGGGGCTTTCCAAATATGCCGAATTTATTCATTTTGGTCTGACCTCACAAGACATCAACAACACCGCTTTTCCCAGGTTGTTTTTCGATGCCATTGAAGATGTGATAGCGCCATTATTTGAAGATGTCATTCAGAAATTGGAGGAATTCGCCGGAGAGTGGAAGACGGTCGCGATGTTGTCAAGAACCCACGGTCAGCCTGCGTCGCCCACCACTGTTGGTAAAGAATTCAAAGTGTATGCTGTGCGCTTACGTAAGCAGATTGAAACCCTTTTTAACATTCCAAAGGCAGCAAAATTCGGTGGTGCCTCTGGCAATTTTAACGCCCATCTGGTCGCTTATCCGGATATTCCATGGGGATCATTTGCCAATCATTTGGTGAATGATGTCTTGAAATTGCACCGGTCACATCCGACCACGCAGATCGAGCATTATGATTTTTTAGCAGCAGCCTTTGATAATCTCAGGCGGATCAATACCATTTTGATCGACCTGGATCGGGATATCTGGATGTACATATCGATGGATTATTTTAAGCAGAAAATAAAGAAAAATGAAGTTGGATCCTCAGCCATGCCACATAAAGTAAATCCCATCGATTTTGAGAATGCGGAAGGCAATTTAGGAATGGCGAATGCGATATTTGATTTTCTTGCAAACAAATTACCCGTTTCTCGTTTGCAAAGGGATCTAACCGATTCCACTGTCATCCGAAATGTCGGAGTGCCTCTCGCCCATACCATCATAGCTCTCAAATCCACACTCAAAGGCATGAATAAGCTGATCCTGAATGACGAGCAATTAAAACGGGATCTCGAACAAAACTGGAATGTCGTTGCTGAAGCCATCCAGACCATTCTCCGGAGGGAAGGATACGCCAAACCATTCGAAACTCTTAAAAATCTGACCCGAAAAAATGCCAGGGTGAACCAGGAAGTCATCCAGGAATTTATAAAAGGATTGGATATCTCGGAACGTGTAAAAAAAGAATTGATGGAAATCACTCCCTGGAATTACCTGGGTATTTTAGACTGGGAATAGGTTCGGATTATGAAACAATTTGTAAAGGTTCTATCATATGTAAAGCCGTATTGGGCGAGGGCTGCATTTAATGTTATCTTCAATATCCTCTCGGCCGTATTTGCTTTATTCTCATTCACCATGGCGGCACCATTCCTGGGAATTCTTTTTGAAACCCATGTGCCCGTTATGGATAAAATGCCCTTCGAGTTTTCAAAGGAGGCCATCTCTAACAATGTTAACTACTTGTTAACCCAGTTCATTGACGATTATGGAAAGGTGAACGCCCTGTTATATGTCTGTATTGCTGTGGTTGTGGTGGTCTTCTTAAAATCAGGATTCCGCTACCTGGCCAATCATTTTCTGGCACCCATACGTACCGGCGTTGAAAAAGACATCCGATCCACCATATTCGGGAAAATACTCAGGCTTCCCCTGTCTTATTATACCGAGGCACGAAAGGGTGATGTGCTCACCCGAATCTCAAATGACGTCAAAGAGGTTGAAATCTCAATCGTCAGCTCCCTGGAGGTGATTTTCAGGGACCCGGCCACCATCATCATTTTTTTAACCTCCCTGTTCCTGATGAGTTACCAGCTGACCATTGCCGGTATCATTTTGTTGCCGGTGGCTGGATTTGTTATTGGACGCTTGGGGAAGAAACTTAAAATGACATCTTTTCGAGGGCAGGAAAAAATGGGCTTTCTCCTGTCGGTTATTGAGGAAACGCTGTCTGGTCTGCGGATCATCAAGGCGTTCAATGCCGAGCCCCAATTTAATGAACGGTTCGAGCGGGTTAACCTGAAATATGCACGACTGCAAAAACAGGTCCACCGCCGTCGTTATCTGGCGCCCCCTTTGAGTGAATTTCTTGGTACGGTCGTGATGATGACCATCATGTGGTACGGCGGGAAGCTGGTATTGGGTGGTTCTTCAGAGCTTTCTTCAGAATTATTCATTACTTATATTATTGTTTTCTCACAGATCATCAATCCATCAAAAAGCTTTGCCAATGCCTATTTCAATATCCAGAAAGGATTGGCATCCATGGACCGTATTAAATCCATTCTGGATGCGGAGGAAACAATAACCGAAATCGAAAATGCATTACCCATTAAGGACTTCCGGGAAAAGATTGAATTCAGGGAGGTATATTTTAAATACACCGCAGAACCGGTACTGAAGCATATCAACCTGACCGTTGCGAAGGGCAAAAGCATTGCCCTGGTTGGTCAGTCGGGCGGTGGAAAATCCACCCTGGTTGACCTGATACCACGATTTATTGATCCCAGCAGCGGGGATGTTCTGCTCGATGGGATTTCCTTAAACCAATACAAATTGAGAGATCTTCGTGACCTGATGGGCATTGTCAGCCAGGAACCCATCCTGTTCAATGATACCTTTTATAACAATATTACTCTGGGCCTGAATGAGACCAGCGAGGAGGAGGTGATGAACGCTGCAAAAGTTGCGAATGCGCATGATTTCATTATGGATACCCCGCTAGGGTATCATAATAGTATTGGAGAGGGAGGCCGAAAGCTCAGTGGTGGCCAACGGCAACGTCTCAGTATTGCCAGGGCCCTTCTGAAGAACCCGCCGATATTGATCCTGGACGAAGCCACATCCTCTCTTGATACGGAATCGGAAAGATTGGTGCAGGATGCCATCCAGAAGCTGATGGAAAATCGTACCTCCATTGTGATCGCACATCGGTTGTCTACCATCCAGGATGCCGATGAAATATGTGTGATCCATGATGGTGAAATTGTGGAGCGGGGACGCCACAGAGAATTGCTGGATCTGAAAGGACACTACCATAAATTGTATAAAATGCAATCATTTGAATGATCAGGTCATGTTCTTCTACCAAATGACTGCGGAAACATACGGATCATAATATGAAAGTATGTGGGGTTAGTTTTATTCGGAATGCGGTAAAGTATGATTTTCCATTTAAGGAGGCCATACAATCCATTCTGCCCCTGTGTGATATGGTTTTGATCGCACATGGTGACTCTGATGATGATACGGATAAACTGCTCAAAACATTTCCTGAAGATAAAATTCATGTGATCAACACAGTCTGGGATCCAAACATCACCATTCGCGGACGGGTACTGGCAGATGAGACCAACAAAGCTCTTAACGCCATTGATGATGAATTCGACTGGTTGTTCTATATCCAGGGGGATGAGGTCCTGCATGAATCGGGTTATGAAGTTATACAAAACGGGATGCATCAATACCTGGATGATCATCGTGTTGAAGGATTCCTCTTTAAATACAGGCATTTCTACGGGAGCTACGACTATATAGCTGATTCAAGGCGCTGGTATCATAAAGAGATACGAATTATCCGCAATGATAAATCCATTCGTTCCTACAAGGATGCTCAGGGATTTCGAAAAGATGGTCAGAAGTTGAAGGTACGGGAACTGGATGCTTACATCCATCATTATGGCTGGATCAAACCACCAAAAATCATGAAAGAAAAACTGTTGGAGCAGAGCAAATTTCGGAAGGATACAGACATTTTTCTCCAGGGAAGCAATACAGAGTTTGATTATTCTAGTATAGATTCCCTTTCTCTTTTCAAAGGCACCCATCCGGAAGTGATGCAGCCCAGGGTGGCTGAAAAAAACTGGGAGATTCACCTGGATATAAAGCGTAAAAAAATGTCCGGAAAAGACCGCTTCCATTACTATTATGAAAAAATCACAGGCCGGCGCCTTTTTGCATACCGCAATTACAAAAAACTGAGGTGATTGGGATGAAAGGGACACCTATCCTTCATTTGAATACTCAATTAAATAAATCCACCCATTGGTAGGAGAGGTCCCCTGACATTAGTTCAGCGAGGGGAGGTGGTGGATATTCCTGTTAATTCAATGGCTGATCATAGCCGGACCACTTTAAGTCAGGTCGTCTCCATATTAACCGTTGCGGTTTTCCGCGGCCCATTGCAAAACTCTGCGTAATAACACTATGGAGGGGAATAGTGAATCCTGCCTGCCTGCAGGCAACGCTCAACACTCACTTCGTCCGCTGAACGTTTGAGCAAGACAGTGCGAAAACCTCATAAGGCAGAGTATCTGTTGAATATCCCCATAGTAAAGGCGAAACATGCAACACGATCAACCCGTTAATTTCCCGTTGATAAGTATTTATTCAATCCTTCATCCGGGCCAATCTATTCACTTAACTTAAAGCCTTCCAAAAACAAACCTAAATTATTTTGAAATGAGTGGATTCTTTGGCAGCATTTCCAAAAACGATGTCGTATCGGATGTTTATTACGGTACCGACTACCATTCTCACCTGGGCACCAAACGTGCCGGCATGGCTTTTTATAATAAAGAACAGGGGTTTCAGCGTACTATCCATAGCCTTGAAAATGCCTATTTCAGAAGTAAATTTGAAGAAAACCTGTCGGGTTTTGCCGGAAATCTGGGTATCGGCATCATCAGCGATAACGAATCCCAACCCATTCAGGTGGTTTCCCACCTGGGCCGGTTTGCCATTGCCACCGTCAGCCGGATCAATAACCTGGACGAGCTGGAAAACCGGTTTATGAATCAGCATAAGCATTTTGCCGAAACCAGCCAGGGCGGTGTGAATCCCACTGAACTGGTCGCCATGCTCATATGTGAAGGAGATGATTTTTTAAGCGGGATCACCAATGTATATGATCATGTAAAAGGATCCTGCTCCATGCTCATCCTCACCGATAAATACATCATTGCCGCCCGCGATAAATTAGGACGCACACCAATTGTTCTGGGTAAAAAGAAGGGTGCATGGGCTGCTTCCTCTGAAGATTGCGCTTTTATGAACCTGGGCTTTGAGACCGAATATTACCTGGGGCCTGCCGAGATTGTACGCATGACGGCGGAAGGATTCGAACAATTGAAACCCAAGGGAAGAAAATTGCAGATCTGTGCGTTCCTATGGGTGTATTATGGGTATCCACCATCCACCTACGAAGGTATCAATGTAGACGAGTCGCGGTACCGATGTGGTGCCGCACTGGGCCGGAGGGACCGCATTGAAGCCGATTTTGTAACCGGGATCCCGGACTCCGGTATCGGTCATGCCATTGGGTATAGCAATGAACGTAAAATTCCGTTCAAACGGCCCTACTCCAAATACACACCCACCTGGCCACGCAGTTTTATGCCGCAAGACCAGGATCAACGCGACCTGGTCGCACGCATGAAGCTGATACCCAATAAGTCGATTATTAAAGATAGACGAGGTGTCTTCCTGGATGACTCCATCGTTCGCGGCACACAACTGAAAGATAATACACGCGACCTGGTGGAGGCCGGTATTAAGGAAACCCACATGCGGATTGCCTGTCCACCCTTGACCTACCCGTGCGAATTCCTGAATTTCTCACGGTCCCGGTCCTCACTCGATCTTGCCACTCGAAAAGCCATTGTACAATTAAACGGTACTGAGGAAGTGGATTTCGCCAAGTATTCTGATCCGGATAGCGAAGAATACAAGGGCATGGTGGAGCGGATCCGTAAAAACATGGGCGTGACCACCCTGAAATATCAGAAGCTGGAGGATCTTGTGGAAGCCATCGGCCTGCCAAAGGCAAAACTGTGCACCCATTGCTGGGACGGCTCATCATACGATTGAGGGTGAAAATACAAGTAATATGAAGTTAGAAGGATGAAAATAAAAGATATTCAACTCTTACACCGGTTAAATTTCCAGCATCATTGAAACCTTTTACAACGTTTCGGTATAGCGCCAATGATCAACCCATTAAGAAATTAACAGACGTTATTCGCCAAAACCATTCATTTATAAGCCAGGATCATCCTATTCATATCTTATTCCTCATTCTCGTCTTCCAATATTCTCTTGAAATCAGGTACTCCATAACCCCTGATAAACAAACTATCCGGCCTTCCATGTTCTCGGTAATAATCCCCTGATTCAAAAATCAATTGACGTAATTCAACCAGGGATAAATCCGGTAAAGCCTGTAGCAGGCAGGCTGTGGCCCCGGCCATCTGTGGAGTGGCCAGGGAGGTCCCGCTGGCAGTGGTATACAGTTCAGCACCAAAGGGAGAGACCGTATAAACCGACTGCCCCTGGCAAACGACCTCCGGCTTTAACCGGCCATCGGCAGTAGGACCGTCAGAACTAAATACGGCCATTGTTCTGTCCGGGCGAGTGGCTCCAACGGTGATCACATCCAGTGCATCTGCCGGCACCTCCAGGTGGGGCAGGGCAGGGTCCGTATCGTGCCCGTAATTCCCGGATCCTTCAAATCCGATGACACCATTCCTGGTGGCTATATTCCAGCCCTGCGTCATGACCGATGTCTGTCCGTCCATTTCTTCGCTGGAGTAGTGATGGTAGAATACCAGGGATGACGTGATGATATCGGCACCCATCTTCTCGGCGTATTCCAGTGCGGCAACAAACCATTTTTCTTCAAGCGGATATTCCTCCAGGGCGTCTTCCGGTTTGCAGAGGATGTACTCTGCTTCATATGCTGTACCCACCAGTTCAAAAGGGACATAACTGGCTAACGTACCAAGGATAAACGATCCATGAACATGCTGACCAATGGCATCCTGCGCTTCCACATCGGTGATGGAATCATTGTTCACAAGGTCCCACTGTGCGATGATCCGGGTGGGATGGTCTGGGTGGTTGAATGCTTTATGCCCAAGGAAAAATCCTGTATCAAGGACACCAATTCGGATCCCTCGGCCGGTAAAATCGTTTTTATGGAGTCTATGGAGTCCCTCAAATCCAGAGAAAAGGGAAACTTTATTAGGATTTAAGGACGATGAAAGAAAATTTCTCTGTAGACTTGATCCTGAAGGACCTGAAGAACAGACAATTTGGGGTTTGAATGATGCGGCAAAAACGTTAATGAAATTAAGATCTGAAGAACCGTATATGGATCCGGATGCGGCATTAGGTAAAACCGAAGAATTAAAATGGGCAACACCACGAGTTTTGCCAAATGATACATTAAA
>Ga0209536_100002666_pt1 | contig 29098 bp, 26 predicted proteins | sample DeeMarSeWOR28_12_FD_187461 | JGI IMG/M metagenome (GOLD analysis project Ga0209536, IMG submission 187461) | Marine sediment microbial communities from White Oak River estuary, North Carolina - WOR-2-8_12 (SPAdes) (version 2) | ecosystem: Environmental > Aquatic > Marine > Intertidal zone >...
CCAGGTCCTTGGTGTCATCGCGGTCCAGGACTATGAGCGGGAGTCTGCCTACAGCGAGGAACACCTCAGCCTGCTATCGACCGTTGCCGCACAGGCGGCTGTCGCTGTGCGGAACGCCCAGCTCTACCGGCAGCTTGTTGGCTTCAGCAGCGAGCTGGAGGGGATGGTTGAGGTTCGGACACGCGAGTTGGAGCAGGCCCTTGACGAGCTTACTGTGGAAAGTGATCGGGTGGAGGCGCTTTATCAGATTACGCCCGACAAAACCGGCCCCGCCGGTGACCAAAACCTTACGCATTGAAATGCCTCCGGTAAAGTTTAAACGCTTCCTGCGACTTAGGCGGCAGATAGGCCAGAATACTTTCCGGATCTCCGGCAATCTTCCCGACTATTTCGAGGTTATTCTCATAACCAGGATATTCTTTTTTCATGTCGACAACCAGGTTATGCACATTCCTCTGCTGGTAAACCGAGGCCTTCCCGAAAACTACCTTGGCGCCCTTCGCCTGCACGTAATATGCAGCCCAGATATCGTCCATCCTTCCCACGTGCGGGAATAAAAAATAATCCGGCAAAAGGCTCCCCTTGAGGAAAGTATTTTGAGAATTAAAGGGAGAAACCTTATTGGCGGCGATCGGGAATTTTTCCGGGTTAAATTTGCATTCGGGAGCGTAGATCATCCGGCAAACCGCGTCGATGTCGGGGTCCCCGTCCCAGAAATCGGCCTGAACATCGACCGCAATTTTTTTCCTCGAACTTTTCCCATATTCTCTTTTTGGGACAAGCTGCAATGGATACCCACGGTGCCACAGCCGCCCTTCATTCGTCGCACCGATCGGATCAAATGCGGGCAAGTCTGTCTCATAATAATTCACTTCTGCCTCTTTCCCGATCAGCAGGTTTTTTCCCCAATCATCATAAGGAATATTATCGTCATCGATCACTGCCACAATATCCGCTTTCAGATCATGCGCCCAGACCAGGCCAAAGTTTCGGCGCTGGATACAATTCCAACCAATCGCATCCGATAATTTCTTGTCGCGCTTCTCCTGCTCTTCCGGCGTGACGTAGATCCCCCGCCCGAGACGATAATCTTTTGGAGTTTTAAGGTCGCCAATTACGACCAGTGTCCAATCCGGCATGGCGTCAAATTTTTCGACGGCCTCGGTGGGCGGATTAATGCTGGTTGTGACAATTACTTTTTTCATTTTAAAACCTGCTTTCTGGAATAAAATAATGTTTTAAGGCCAATGCGGAAATACTCAAAATTCCGCATAAATGTGTTTTGGGAGCCGCCTTCTTCGCGCGCCCTCCATTCGACAGGAATCTCCTCAACCCTGACTCCCAGTTTTAACGGTTTGATCACCGTCTCAAAAAGGAACGGATGGCGGAGCTCCTCCCAGCGGATGGATTTTAAGAGCGCGGCAGGGAAGATCCGGTATCCGTAGGTCATATCCGTCAACCGGGTACGGTACATCAGCGAAAAAATACGCTGAAATATAAAATTAAGCGCATATTTCAGCCGGCTGTACCCCTCAAACCCCCCGCCCTTGATCCATCTCGATCCGGTAATGATCATATCGGGATTAGCCCTGGCTTCGCGGACAAAATCCTTTGCCTTTTCAGGAGGAGTTTCCAAATCACTGGCCATCATCAGGACGTGACTTCCGGCTGCGCGCTCGAACGAATCGCGCATCGCGCCGCCCAAAAATGGGCGGGTTTGCTGAAAAACTTTTATCCGATCACCGTATTTCTTCCCAAGCTCTGCACAAACCGCCAGGCTCTGCGAGGCGGTTTTCTTGCTAACTACAATAATGAATTCCAAGATATCATCGCCGCAGTCAGAAATAATAGTTTCGACCGTTTTCTCGAGCGACACGGTCTCATCCATGACCGGCAAAATAACCGACACCGAATCAAATCTTTGCACTTGCACAAAAACATTATAACATAAATATGCTATAATATTTTTATGAAATTATCCGTATTTCTGGTCCTCTTGACCATTTTTAAGGTTTCGATAGCGCGCTATTTCCCCCTGATCGGAGACGAAGCTTATTACTGGCTCTGGAGCCAGCATCTCGATTTAAGCTACATCGCCCACCCCCCCATGGTCGCCTATGTAAATTTTATCCTGACCGGTCTCTTCGGCAACTACGAATTCGTTATCCGCTTGGGAGCGATACTCATCACCCTGCTCATCTCGTGGGTCATTTACCGGACCGGGAAAGAACTATACAGGCCGGGGGCCGCGGCGACCGCGGTAATAGTCTTTAACCTCCTGCCCATTTTTTGGGGAGGGGGGATGTTCCTGGTCCCGCAAACTCTTATTTTTCTCTTCTGGGCGCTGAGTTTTTATCTCCTGCTCATGGTGGTCAAGCACCAAAAGCCACATTACTGGTACCTGCTGGGGATCTCTGCCGGGCTGGGGCTTTTAAGCGATTACGTCATGGCCCTTTTCTTTATCGGAACATTCATCTTTTTCCTGGCGGTCCGCGAACAGCGCTTTTGGCTCACCAGAAAAGAGCCATATCTCGCATTTCTTCTGTCCCTCCTGGTATTTTCACCCGTCATCATCTGGAACCTAAAGCTCGGTTTCGCGCCTTTCCTCTATTGGGGAGGGAAAATGGGGAACGGGCCGAGAATCGGGGACAATCTTCTCAACTTTTTTGGCCTGCAAATGGTGCTTTACACACCTCCCATCTTCTTCATGACCATCTACATTGTCTTTCGGCAAATCTGGAAAAGTTTTAAAGGTCGGAATATTGAAAATATTCTTTTATCGATCATTTCGGCAGCAGCTTTTCTGCCCTTCCTGATCATAAGCCCTATTATCAATGTCGGAGGACACTGGCCGGCAACGGCATATCTTCCCGCGATCCTGGCCACAAACCGCGCCAAGAAAACAACCGTCATCCTGATTATTTTCTTTGCTCTGCTCATTAATATCCCGGGGTTCATTTATTATATTTTCTCGTACCCCACCCCGGCAGAGCTAAAAGGAAAAGAATCCAGCATCAATCAGGAATTGCCGCAATTCATAAAAGAATCCACTCCCCAAAAAGGTAAAACATTTTATATTGCCAATGATATTGGAACGATCGGGCTGGTCTCCTTCCACGGCAAGGTCAAAGTCTACGCGCCTCCCGGCCAGATCAGGCAAATGGATTATTGGGGAAAGCCCGACATCAAAAAAGGAGACAATCTGATCTATTTCACCCGCGAAAGAACGGTTGAGCTTCACAACAAGCTTAAACCCCTTTTTCGGCAGGTTTTAAAAGAGCCCAAAAAGAGGATTTTTACCAAGGATGCCGACATCCCGACCAAGGCCGAGATCTTCCACTGCCGGGGTTTCCTTGGAGGGGACCTGCCCTGATGAAAAAATTCCTGATCATTGCCTTATTCATATTCATTGCCGCCAGCTTCATCACCCTGCCGCGCAATCCGTTATTAAACGATGACGCCGCGCTTTACGCCTTGGCGGCTAAAAATGCGGTGGTCCATAATCATTGGCTGGCCCAGTTTTTCACTCCCGGAGATCTGACATCATTTTTAGATAAACCGCCGTTGGGGATATGGATGCTCGCCTGGATCCCGAAGCTCGTCGGAATAAACCAATTAACTATCCATATCCCAAATGTCCTATATTATTCCCTCTTATTGCTCCTGCTCTACATGGCTCTCTCCCGTTTGGCGTCAAAAAGAATCGCGTTATATTCGACCATCATCGCCTCGACCAGTTTGGCCCTGGTCGTTTACGCCCGGACGCCCAAATTGGATGTTCCTCTGACCCTGTTCGTTCTGGCCGCCCAACTTGCCCTCTATCGCTTTTTGAAAGACGATAATCAAAAATATCTTTATCTCTTTGCTCTTTTTGTCGCGCTTGGGACATTGGTTAAAAGCGGATTTGGGATCATCGTCCCCGGTTTAACGATCCTGGCCCTCCTTACCTTCAATGCTTATGCCCGGAAAAAACTCATCCGAGCCATTTTCTCTGTTCACTTCATTAATTGCCTATTAGTTTTTGGAGTACTCGTCGGAGGGATCCTGGGGCTGCAATCTTTGGCGCTCAAAGGCCAATGGGTCCCCTACCTGAAAAGCATTGCTGTCCAGAGCAAATATAATATCAGCTACCTCGGTTTTGGGTTAAACCACCACATCATCGGCCTGTTACTAATAACCATCTTCCCCTGGATGCCGCTCTTTCTTTCGTCGCTTAAAATCCGGCTGCGCAATCAGCCGCTCAATCTGCACAATTTTGCGCTTTACTGGTTCTGGTCAAACATCCTTTTCCTGTTTTTCTTTTATAAACAAACCGATTTTCGCACCCTGACTTTTCTGGTGCCGCCAATGGCGATTTTAGCCGGCTTCAAAATTCGCGCGCTCCATTATTATAAAAAAGCCCGGACCGCCGCGGTTGCCTGGGGCATCTTCTATGCGGTTTTATTCTCATTAATTCTGATCGCGCTAATGATAAATCCCCAAAACGCGCAGGGGATCAGCCTCTATTACGCTCTGGTCCCGATAGCTTTCTTCGTTGTATCGCTTATTGCCCTGATCCTCTATTTTTGGAAACCTTCCGCCGCCAAATTGAGCGGCGCTTTTGTTTTAGTTTGCTTGTCGTATGTCATCCTTTTCTACAACACCCTCCCCCTGGCCGACACCTTTAACCCGGATGTAAAATGGCCCGGCCTGGTCGATAAATACCGGCCAAAAGGTTATGCTTTTTATATTTACCGCCCGCTCGACCGCAAGCTATTCATGAGCCCGGACCTCTTCTATGTCGACTTTATCTCTGGCCCGGCGGACGAATATTTTTGGGACGGAAAAAAACTAACTGATAGATTATATTCCGGCAAAGCAATTATCCTTTCGGACACTGCCAGCTGGAAAAAATTAAATTTAAAGAAAGGAAAAATTCTGGCGGAGGATAGCTATTCCCGCCTGATTCTGCAATAATAGAAATATGGGCATCTGGATCTTTCTCGCGGCCGCGACAATTTTAAGAATTATTCTATCTTCGCTCTTCCCTTTAAGCGCGGATGAGTCCTATTACTGGCTCTGGGCAAAGCACCTCGACTGGTCCTATGTCGACCATCCCCCCATGGTCGCGCTTATTAATTATTTGACCACTTTCGGGAAAGAAAATCTTTTTATGCTCCGGCTGGGAGCGAACATCCTGGTCCTTCCCACCAGCATCCTGCTTTACCTTATCGGGAAAAAATATTTTAATGAAAAAGTGGCCTTCTTTTCGGCCCTGCTTTTCCAGCTCCTCCCCCATTTCCTGATCATCTGGCTCACCATGTTCGTCGAGCTTCCCCTGGCGCTCTTCTGGACGGCCGCCCTCTTCACCTTCTTAACTGTTATCAAAACCAAAAAGAGCTATCTATGGTATTTGCTGGCGGTTTTTATTGGCTTGGGCTGCCTGAGCAAATACACCATGTTCCTTTTCTGGCCTTGCCTGGGGTTATTTTTCCTCCTCTCCCCCGAAAACCGCTTCTGGCTGAAGCGCAAAGAGCCTTATCTTGCCGGAGCGCTGTCCATTCTATTCTTTATGCCGGTGATCTACTGGAACATGCAGCACAGCTGGATCTCTTTTACCTTTCATAGCGGAAAAGTCACCGCTTACGCCTTTGGCGAAAACTTTTTAGCTTTTATTGCCGACCAATTGGTGCATTTTACGCCGTTTTTGATCTTTTCCCTTTACCCGATCTTTAAACATGCCTTAAAACGGGATGAATCATCAAAACTCCTCTTTTGTTTCTCGGCGCCGGTACTGGCCCTTTTCTTCGTCGCGTCGCTTAAGATAAAAGTCTGGGCGCACTGGCCGGCGATCGGCTATATTGCCGCGCTCCCGCTTGCCGTTCTATATCTAACCGAGAAGAAACAAACGCTCACCAAATTTCTAAGCTGGGCCCTCGGATTCTGTTTGCTCGTCTTGGCAATCCTTTTTTGGGTATCACCGGGCGTTCTTCTCCATCAAAAGGATTATGCCAAAAACTATGATCTGGCCAAAGAGCTCCCCGCCGGGCAGAAAATCTTCGCCAAAACCAACGTGACCGCATCCCTTTTAGAGTTCTACACCAAAAGACCGACATATCTGGCGACCGGCTTCCTGAAACCGGGGAACCTCTGGGGAGAAAAGCAGTATGAGATCTGGGGGATCCCCGATCTTGGAACCGAAGAAAATGTCATTTTCTTCGGCAACGACAACAAGCGCTTCCGCGCCGAAGCCGAAAAGCGATTCAAATTGATCGAGGCGATTAAAGGTTTAAAGTTCTACCTGATCGAGGACTATATCACCAATAACTACGAGTTCTTCGAATTAAAGACATACCAGGGAAAAGCCGGCCACCCCTAATAGACAAATCGGCCGGCTTATGTTAAAATTAAGTTGTTATGAAGGAAAAAATCCATCCAAAATACTTTGAAACGGTCGCGGTCTGCGCCTGCGGTGCGACCCACCAGATCGGCTCGACCAAAGAGAAAGTGCATATCGACATCTGCTCTTCCTGCCATCCCCTCTTTACCGGGAAACAGAAGCTCCTCGACACCGAAGGAAGAGTATCAAAGTTTAAGAAAAAATATGCCAACGTGACTCCCCGCAAACAGAAACCGGCCAAAAAGAAAAAGAAGACTTCATCTAAAGGGAAAAAGTCCAAGAAGTAACCGCCCCTAATCGGTCCACCCATGCTTCTAGCAAAACTAGAAAATGTCGAAAAACGCTATCTTGAACTGGAAAAACTTCTTAGTTCCCCCGAGGTCATCGCCGACCGCGAAAAATTCCAGGCCTTTTCCAAAGAATATGTCGACCTCAAGGAACTCTACGAAAAATCAAAAGAATACCGGAAGACCTGCAAAGAGCTCGAAGATACCAAACAGCTGAGCCAGGATGAAGATATGAAAGAGCTTGCCGAAGCAGAGTCGAAGAAACTGGAAGAAAAGAAATCGAAATTAGAAAAGGAAATTGAATTTCTTTTAATTCCAAAAGATCCCCTGGACGAAAAGAACATCATCATGGAAATCCGCGCCGGCACCGGCGGCGAAGAAGCCGCCCTTTTTGCGGGGAGCCTCCTGCGCATGTACCTACGCTACGCCGAGCGGAAGGGATGGCAGACCGAAGTTTTAGCTTCGAACCCGACCGGACTGGGAGGATATAAAGAAGTCACCTTTAACATTATCGGAAAAGGCGCTTACAGCCGCTTGAAGTATGAAGGCGGGACCCATCGCGTCCAGCGCGTTCCTGCGACCGAAGCAGGGGGAAGAATCCATACCTCGGCCGCTACGGTTGCTGTGCTCCCCGAAGCCGAAGATGTCGACGTCGATATCCAGGACAAAGACCTGCGGATCGACACATTCAGAGCGTCCGGCGCCGGCGGACAGCACGTTAATAAGACCGATTCAGCGGTTAGAATTACCCACATTCCAACTGGAGTAGTCGTCGCCTGCCAGGATGAGCGCTCCCAGCACCAGAACCGTGCCAAGGCCATGAAGCTTTTGCGCGCCCGGATCTTTGAGGCGGCCGAAGAAAAAGAACGGAAGAAAAGAGAGGCCACCCGCCGCATTATGGTCGGGACCGGCGACCGCTCCGAAAAGATCCGGACCTATAATTATCCCCAGGGGCGGATCACCGACCACCGCATTGGCTTTACTATTTACCGTCTTGACCAAGTTTTGGACGGCGATCTCAACGAAGTTATCGACGCGCTTGTGACCGCCGACCGCACCGCCAAGCTTGAAAAGATGAAATGACCGAAGCCTGGACCATCACCAAGCTCCTCGATTGGACCACCGAATATTTTAAAAAATACAATATCGAATGGCCGCACCTCGAAGCCGAGATCCTCCTCGCCTACTCTCTGGGGTTAAAAAGGATCGAATTATATACCAATCACGAAAGAATCCTCTCTTCGGATGAACTCGGAAAATTTAAACAACTCATCCAGCGCAGGAGCAAGCATGAGCCGATCGCCTATATCACAGGAATTCAACCCTTTATGTCCATCGAATTCATTGTTAACCGATCTGTCCTCATCCCCCGGCCGGAAACCGAACAATTGGTCGAATCCGCCCTCGATATCCCCTGCTCTACGATCGCCGATATCGGCACCGGCTCAGGAGCGATCGCCATTACGCTCGCAAAATATAAACCGGAGATAAAAGTAATCGCGATCGACTCCTCAGCAGAAACACTCGAAATCGCCAAGAAGAATGCCGAAAAGCATAATGTAAGTGATCGGATAGATCTAAGAAAAGGACATCTACTTGAGCCGTTGACGGAGAAGGTCGATCTCATTGTTTCTAACCCGCCCTATATACCAAGCAGGGAAATTGATAAGCTGGAAACCGACGTGAAAGATTGGGAGCCGCGCGAAGCGCTCGATGGAGGAGAAGACGGCCTGGATTATATTCGACAAATCATTTCCCTTGCTCCTAACTACTTATCCACCAATGGATTTTTATTGATTGAGATTGACTATCATCAAGGACTGAAAGTAAAAGAACTTGCGGAAAAGCAGGGAACTTACTCAGAAGTAGAGCTCATAAAAGATTTGAACAAACAAGATCGGATTTTGAAAGCTAAATTTAAATAACTATTCGTTTCCGGATTTTAGATCACGAAGCGGGCTGGTCTCTTTTAGATAAATCTCGATATCTTCTTTACTAATTCCTTCTGACATGTTTGAACCTCCTTGGGTTTCACCTAAATCCGTCTAATATATGTATCGGCAAAATTACATGGAAATTTCAGATTTATTAAAAGATCCTGCATCAAAAAGATTGAACATTCGGCGGACCGGCCATGCTAAAGCACCTGTCAACATTAGCGATAAAAGCCTGCCGGCCCAAAACCGGCACTGGATTTGCATCTTCGCCGTACAATTTTAAACTTATCCATTCGAATTTCGCGTCCGAATAACTTTCGTTATCCAATCTGAAGGACCGGATCATTCGCTCCAAAGCTAAAGGATCGCCCAACAAATGAATTGAAAGCCGCATCAATTTAAAAAATGTGTTCGAACCTTCCTTTTCATCTACCTTCAGCGCCCGGTATAGAACAATATATAAAAGGCCCCGCAGCCTTAGATCGAATTCTAGAGCAAATATTCGCCCATATTGCTTATGCAATCCATTATTCTCAACACCCGCTCGCAGTTCACTTCTAATAATTCTTATAAAATTGGTGGCATCTTCATGATCCAATTCTCTCCCGCTCATCAGCCAAAGCAAAGCGCGATGGTCCATCAGAATCAATTCATCTTTCACCAGGTCCAGGCTTCGCCCCTCAAACGGAAGGATAGTCTTTTTGATCAAATGTTCGATCCCGAACCAGGCCAATTTCAACTCGCTGCGCTCAAAATATTTATCTATTTCATAAATGTACTTTCTCCCCCTCCTCAAAACTCGCTTCAAGGCCCCCAGAACTTCTGCATTCCAGCCGTCCTTTAATAAATATTCGATCGCCTCTTCCTGTCTATAGATCTTTTGCACAAATACTTTCCCGTCGCGCTCATGTACGTATTTATCCCCCTCACCCTTATACTCCCGCTTGCTCGTCATCCCATCAAAAGCATCCGCGACTTTCAAAATATTAACCACCATTCGGGTAAGTTGGTCGGGCTCTTTATCCCAGCGGCTCAGCCATGCCGGATAACCTCTTCCGTTATCATGGTGGTGTTGCACGATCGGCACAACATTTCTCAACCATTTGATCCCGCGCAATAAATACACGCTCAGCGGCAAATGTTCCTTAATATATTTAAATTCTCTGACTTCCGGCCTTCTTTTGGTGAGATATTCGAGCGGAATAGCAATTTTCCCCACATCATGCAGGAGCGCTGCCGTCTTTAAGCGCTGAAAAGCTCGCTGGCCGGCAATGCCCAATTCGATCGCGATCGCCGCCGCGTAAAAAGTAACCGCTCCGTAATGGACGGGGCTGCTCGGCTGATGCTGCAAGCTGGCTTTGATCAGGACATTGATAACAAAATTTACAAATTCAGCGTCCCCGCGCCGGGATAGATTCGCCAGGGCCAGAAAACTGGCTGCTTTTTGCTGCACAAGTGCTTCTGATTCCCGGCTGTTCAAATCTACAGTTATCAATGCCAGCCCGGCCACGCTCTCCCTCAATTCTTTTGCGATCGATGCCTCAATTCCATCTCGCGAGATTCCGGTTTCCTCAAGAATACGATTGAGAAATTTGGAACTCCCGGCGGCCTTAACTTTCTCCATTAACCACCTTGTGCGGCTCAGGATCGCATTCTTCCCAAAACCTGCCTGAATATTGTCTATATCAATTACATCCAGGTTAACGGCAGCGTTATTTAGATCGAGGGCTCGAATAATTTCTGGCTTGGCGATCGCACGAATTATCCTTGAAACTCGCCGTCCCGCTCCCAACCGGCCCCTCGCCTGAAGGCGTGCATCATTCGAAATCAGAACAACGCCCGCATTTTCCAAGCGTTTGATCGCCCGGGCCGTGGGTAATATTCTTATGTTTCTAACAGATTGCAATAAAGACATTTTAATCCTTAAAGGTCAGACTTGCATAATCCCTTTTCGGGATAAAAAAAGAAAAATTTCAGAAGATTATCGATTTATAGGGATTTAATGACCAAGGCCAGCAGTTTGGAAAGCGACTCTTTCCTATCTGCCATCACCTTTAGAACCTCTTCGGAGGTAACCCTCTTCTGGCTTACTCCCGCCGCATAATTGGTCACCACCCCAATTGTCGCATAAGGAATTCCTGCCTCCGCCGCCAAAACCACCTCCGGCACCTGCGTCATCCCCACCACATCCACTCCCAGCTTCCCGTACATGCTGATCTCAGCTTTAGTTTCAAAACGCGGTCCTTCGGTACAAACATAGACTGCATTTCTATGCATTCTTAAGCGCAACTTGCCTGCCGCCTTGGCGATTTTTTTTGCGAGCTCCGGGTCGTAAGGCCGGCTCAGGTCAATAAAGGAGTTTTCGGTAAAGGTCTGGATGCGACGGGAGGTAAAGTCGATAAAATCTTCCAGGGTCACAAAATCGCCCGGGCGCATACGGCGGTCAATAGCGCCCACGGCCGCCGTGGCCAGGATAGCCTGTACGCCCTGCCGCTTTAAAGCCGCAATATTAGCGCGGTATCGGATTAAAGAAGGCGGCGTGTAATGCGCACCGTGGCGGTTAAGAAAGAAAACGATTTTGTCGTCAACGGTCCCCTCCTTTGCTTTGACTATGCCATACTCGGTCTTTATCGACCTTTCCCGAAAATCGCTGGCAAGCAAAAGGTTTTCGACTCCAGACCCGCCAATTATTCCCACTTTAAACACTTTTAATTTCATCTCTTATCCCCTTTGCAAAATGGTTGGCCTGGTCGATAACCCCATCCTCGTCGATCGTCAAAATTTCTCGATTCTCCATCACCATCTTGCCGTTAATTATTACCGTATCGACTTCGGACCCGCCGGCCGAATAAACCAAATGTGAATAAATATTATAAAGCGGGGTCAGGTGCGGTCGATCCAAGTCGATTAAAATAATATCCGCGGTTTTCCCAACTTCTAACGTACCGATATCCGTTTTCATCATTACTTTTGCACCGTCAGCGGTCGCCATGCGCAGGACATCTTTAGCATTCATCACGGTTGGGTCATTCTTGATCAGTTTGTGCACCTTGGCCACCGCATCCATTTCGTCAAACATATCCAAGTTATTATTGGAGGCCGCCCCGTCTGTTCCCAAACCGACTAATACGTCCGCATCCATCAATTCAACGACCGGCGCGCAGCCGGACGCGAGCTTCATATTGCTTTCCTGGCAGTGGGATACTTTTACGTTGCGTTTTTTGAGCAACTTAATATCGTCATGGCTCAAATGCACACAATGCACGGCTTTAACGCGGTCCGACAGGAAACCAATCTTATCCAAATGCTCTACCGGGCTGCAGCCGCGGTTTTTTTTGGAATCCGCAACCTCGGAAGCGGTCTCAGAAACGTGTATATGCAGAGGAAGATCTAATTTCTCCGCCAGGGCCTGCGCCTTCTTTAAATTCTCCGAATCGCAGGTATAAGGGGTATGGGGGGCAACCTCTAAATGAATGGTCGGATCTTTGCCCCATTTTTCATGAAGCTTTTCGATATATTTGATCGAATCATCCGGCGATTTACAATCCGGCGTCGGAAAATCAAGGATCCCCTCTCCCAGAAAAGCACGGATACCGATCTTTTTGCATACTTCCGCAGCATCATCTTCATAAAAATACATATCCGAGAACGAAGTTGTTCCCGATTTGATCATCTCAATCGCCGCAAGCGAAACTCCGATGCGCACATAGTCCTGATTTCCATATTTTTTTTCAAGGGGGAAGATATATTTCTGCCACCAAACTTCGAGCGGCAAATCATCCGCCACTCCCCGGAGCATTGTCATCGCCGCATGGGTATGGGTATTGATCAAGCCCGGCATAACCAGTTTCCCTGCCGCGTCGATCGTTTTCTTGGCTTTGTATTTGGTATTGGGAGAAATATCTACAATTTTGGAACCGGAAATCGCCAGATCAGCCCTTTCATGGAGAGTTAGCTTCTCGTCCATTGTAAGGACCATGCCGTTCTTGATAACGATATCAGCTTTCATTCGGGCCTATTATATCAAAGAAAGCATAGTAATTCCTCCTTGCATACCGCATCCTTAAGCAGTAAAATCTAAACAATGATAACCCCCAAAGAAGTTCGGGATAAAGAACATAAGGGTGGCATAATAAGTTATAACCAGATAGAGGATTTAATCTACGCCGGAAATAACATGTGCTGCCAGATGCATTTTGACAAAGAACTGCTTTCCAAAGGGATCAGCGCCGATATCTCCCTCGAAGCCGAAAGATTGGACGATCCCCGGGGCGTCACTTATTTCTTCTGGTTCCCCTGGAAAGAAGATACTGCCCCACCCGCCGAATTAATCAATCTCGCTTTAGACACGTTGGAACTATTGCGTAATCATAAAATCAAAGCCTATATCCACTGTAAAAACGGTCATGGAAGGACCACCACCCTGCTTGCCTCTTACTTCATCCGCAAAAACAAAATGACGGCCGAGGAAGCTTTGAAATTGGTAAAAGATAAAAGGCCCTCCATGCATCTTAACGGTGAACAAAAGGCCTTTCTCAAAGCATTTGAAAAGAAAGACGCTGTTTAAGCCTTATACCCGTTCCGATATATAAACTTTCCCAGCGGATTCCTCTCAGGTCTTTGCTTCTCCCCTTTAGCCATCGGTTCGGAAAGCAGCGGACTGATCTTATCCGAATGCTTGCCGACATTTACCAGGGTGATAACTTCAAGCTCCTCAGGAATGCCGAGAACTTCCCTGACTTTTCCGGGATTATAGCCGGCGATCGGGTGCGCGACCAATCCAAGCTCCGTCGCGCGCAGGATCATAAAGGCCGTCGCCATCCCGATATCAAAATGATAATAAACGCGGCCATCCTTCATCGCGCAGTCATCATCTTTCTTCCCGAGAACGGCAATGATCAGCGACGCCGCCTGCACCCATTCGTTTCCCGGCGATAACGCCCCGTGCATCTTCGTCAAGACCGCTGGATCATAGACAAAAACGTACTTCCAGGGCTGCTTATTAAAACACGAAGGCGCCAATTGTGCTTTCCCGGCAAGATCATTGATCAATTCTTCAGTTATTTCGACCGGCGCCAGAGACCTGTACGCTCTCCGCGCCTCAATTGCTTTTTTGACTTCCATCTCTAATCCCCTCCCGAACACAGATTTTATTCGATATGATATACTATATACAATGATAAAGAAAGCAGCAAAAATATTAAAATCCGGCGGAGTCATCGCCTTCCCTACCGAGACGGTATTTGGGATCGGCGCTTGTTTAGACCAGCCCGCAGCAATTAAGCGAATATTCAAACTGAAAAAACGGTCCAGAAAAAAACCGCTGCAGGTTTTAATCGGAAATATGCACCAGGCCAAAAAGCTGGGTAAATTCAACAAACAGGCACTGGAACTAGCTAAAGAATGGCCGGGGCCGCTCACCTTAGTGATCTATAAAACCGGAAAAGTCCCGAAAATAGTCGCCGGAGGAAGTAAAAAAGTTGGTTTAAGGATGCCAAAGCATAAAACCGTCCTTAATTTAATTAAGAAATGCGGACCGATCGTTGCAACCTCGGCAAATATGGCGGGGAAGAATCCGGCCCGCAGCGCAAAACAGGTAAAACTAAAAGTCGACTATATCCTTAAAGGGAAAACCAGGACGGGTAAGGCCTCCAAAGTTATCGACGCCACTAAGAAACCGAAGGTTCTCAGAGACTAAGCCTTAGCTCATAATACTGCGACTCTTCCACCTGCTCCGTTTCGTTGTTATACGCCTTCTTGTAATGGATGACGATCTTGGTAAAAAAGTTTATCGGGTAAGCGATCGAGCCGCCCACGATCGCTCCTTCTTCAAGCGTGAGCGACCTGAAATCCACAAAGCTCGGCTGAATATAATAGCCGGTAACTTCCACATCCCGCGGCAGCCTCGCGAAGAGCTCCCCTTTTACCGCCGCATCGCTGTCATTGTAATTTTCGTAGACCAATTTCGCTGAAGCCATATCCATCACATTCGCCTTCATCTCCGCCAGATAACCATTTTTTACATTTCCCGTGGCTTCCGCCGAAGTTAAATTGATCGGATTGGTCTCATAATCGCTGTCAAAATATCCTGGCACAAAATTGCTGTCTAACAATCTATATTCGGTCAAAAAGCTCGCCGAAGCGACAAAAAAGTCGGCGCCCCAGGATACCCCGGTCGAGAATCCGCTGCCGTGGTCGATCATGTGCGCGTACTCCGCGTAACCTTCAAAGTTATAGGGAAGCGGCACCGACGCGTCTATTCCGTAAGCCGACACCTTCTGCACCTCAGTGGTCCCAGGGAGCTGCACGCCATCCGCGTCGGTAATATAAGTCTGCCCCAGGGTCAGCAGCGGGTGAACTCTTTCTTCAACGCGCACCGCGTGGACATTGCTGTTGGTCTTTAGCACCCGAACAACATAGCTGTCCATATCCAGATAGGCCTTGATAGCCAACTGATTGTTATTCAGCAAAATTGGACCGGTAGCAACAGTTGAATAATCGCGCATCAGCATACCGTGGCCCCAGGTTAAGTTCTTAATGACGCCGTAGCGGAGCCCCCTCTTGCCATCATCATACTCAACATAACGCAGGACCAGATCGCTATACTCCGGGGGCTTATCCTGGCCCAATGCCGCGTTCACGTCCAGGCCCAAGCCGATCGGCCCGTATTTAAAATCCGGATGCCAGGTAAGGTTGGCAACTTCGTCCGTGCCAACCTTATAGTATCCTAGGCTCAGCCCGCCCAGACTAGCCGAGAGTTGTGATGCCTCCGCGGTGCCCGATCCTCCGGTCGTGGTAATTACAACAGACGAATCTTGAGCCAATGCCACCGAAGTCAAAAGAAGAATAAGGCCGAAACTCAATAATAGCTTTTTCATTTGCCCCCCTTTAATGTTTAAAATGGCGTTTGCCGGTAAAGACCATCGCGATGCCAAGCTCGTTGGCTTTATCGATCGATTCCTGGTCGCGCACAGACCCGCCGGGCTGAATTATTGCTGTTATCCCGTGCTTCCCGGCGAATTCTACAACATCCGGAAAAGGAAAGAAAGCATCTGAGGCCAAGACCCCACCTGTAACTTCACTGCGAGAGCGCTTGACTGAGAGCTCTGCGGCATCGATCCGGCTCATCTGCCCTGCCCCAACTCCAATTGCCGCCCCGCCCTTGACGATCACGATCGCGTTCGATTTGACATGTTTCACTGTGCCCCAGGCAAAGAAAAGATCTTCCATCTCGGACATCGAAGGCTGCTTTTTGGTAACGACTTTGAACTCATTGATCCCCAATGCCGCTAGGTCGGGCTCCTGGACCAGAAAACCGCCGCTTATCCGCTTGTAATCCAGGCCGGAGAACGGCTTCCCGATGGAAGATTCTTTCATATCCATGATACGGAGATTTTTCTTTGCCTTCAAAACCTCTAACGCTTTGGGAGTGTAGCCGGGAGCGATAACGATCTCCACGAATATCTTGGCGATCTCGGTCGCGGTTTCTTCGTCGATCCTCCGATTCGTGGCGACGATCCCGCCAAAAGCGGAGACCGGATCGCAGGAGAGCGCCATTTTATAAGCTTCCAGGACGGTTTCCCCTTTGGCCAGGCCGCAGGGATTAGTATGTTTAATGATCGCAACGGTCGTATCCGCAAAATAATTCGCCGCCGCCCAGGCCGCGTCCATGTCCACAATATTGTTGAATGAAAGTTCTTTGCCATGGAGCTGCCTGGCGTTAATGACCTCCGAGCCAAAAGACTTTGCCCCCACGCCTACTTCGCGGTAAAACGCCGCCTTCTGGTGCGGATTTTCCCCGTAGCGCAGGTCCTGGATCTTTTTAAGCAAAATTTCTTTGGTCTCAGGCAGTTCCTCCGCTCCCTTCGTCATGGAAGAAAAATAATCAACGATCACCGTATCGTAATACTTAGTATGCGCAAATGCCTTGGAAGCCAGCCGCTGCTTTGTTTCCGCGCTTATGGCCCCGTTATTATCCTTGAATTCTTCTAAAACCTTATCGTAATCTCCTGGATCGACCACGATCGCTATATTCTTATGATTTTTCGCCGCCGCGCGGACCATGCACGGCCCGCCGATATCAATATTCTCGATCGCCTCATCATGGGTAAACTTTGGCTTGCTGATCACGCTTTCGAACGGGTAAAGGTTACAGACTACAACCTGGAAAGGATTGATCTTGAATTTTTTCAGTTCCTTCAAATGCTCCGGATTGGTTTGATCGGCCAGGATCGCCCCATGGATGATCGGATGCAGGGTTTTAACCCTTCCATCCAGCATATGAGGATACTTGGTTAACTCACTAACCTCGGTGACCGGAATTTCTGCTTTCTTGAGGAATTTTGCCGTCCCACCGGAGGAAACAATTTTAAAACCCAAGGACTTCAATCCTTTCGCAAATTTATCCAGCCCTTTTTTGTCTGAAACTGATAGAAGTGCATATTTTTTATCTTTTTTTACCACAGCTTTCTTTTTCATAAATTTTTCCTTTCCAATGTAGGGACAAGGTTCATCCCTGTCCGAACCAAACAGACAGCCATAAAGGCTGTCCCTACACTATCTTGACTTTGCGACCTTCTATTTTCAATTTTCCCTCGGCGAACAATTTTATCGCTTGGGGATAGATCTTATGTTCTTGTTCGAGAATTCTAGCGGATAAAGTCTCTTCAGTATCATTCTCCAAAACGGGAACCGCGTCCTGGACAATGATCGGGCCAGTGTCACAACCTTCGTCGACGAAGTGGACGGTGGCGCCGGAAATCTTGACTCCGTGATCAAGGGCAGCTTTTTGGACATGCAATCCAGGGAAAGACGGAAGCAAGGCCGGATGGATATTCATTATCCTTCCCTGGAAATGCTCAAGCAAAACCCTACCGACAATCCTCATATACCCCGCTAGGCACACAAGTTGAACATTATGCTGTTTTAAGGTCTTAACGATCTCCAGCTCATAGGTATTCTTATCTTTAAAATCTTTAGGGTCGAATACCGCGGTGGGAATTTTATGCTTCTTGGCCCGCTCGAGGCCAAATGCTTTCGGTTTATTGGAGATGATGACCGCAACTTTGGCCGGTATATCCCCCCGCTCCGACGCATCAATGATCGCCTGAAGATTCGACCCTCTTCCCGATATTAAAACACCTAATTGCAACATCCTGTAACCTCACGCAATCTCAGGTAACTTCCTGTAACCTAAATAATGATTACCTCTCCCTTCCCCTTCCCAATCTCCCCCAGTAGAAACGCCTTTTCCTTCTTCTTGGCCAGGAACCGCATGATCTTATCATATTCCCTGGCTTCAACTACCAGGATCATCCCAATCCCCATGTTAAAAGTCTTATACATTTCATCCTGATCGATCTTCCCCAGCCTCCGGATCATCCTGAAGATCGCCGGGATCTGCCAGGCATTGATATCGATCACCGCCTGCGTCTTCTTGGGCAGAAGCCTGGCCACGTTTTCGGGAAGCCCCCCGCCAGTAATATGCGCGATGCCGCGCACCCTATACCGCCGGACCAATTCCAGGATAGTTTGGGTATAGATCCGGGTGGGGGTCATTAACTCATCGCCCAGCTTATTTTCAATATCCTCTATATACTCTTTCGGACTCAGCTTGGCATCTTCGATCAGGACCTTGCGCGCCAGGGTATACCCGTTGCTGTGGAGCCCCGAAGAAGCCAGGCCAATGATCTTGTTGCCGGGCCGGATCTTCGATCCGGTGATCATTTTTTTCTTCTCGATGATGCCCACGGCAAAGCCCGCCAGGTCATATTCGTTATCCTTGTACATATCCGAGAGCTCCGCGGTCTCGCCTCCCAAGAGGTCGCACTTCGCCTGCTTGCATCCCGCAATAATACCTTTAATGATCTTTTCGATCTTGGGCGGATGGATCTTTTGACAGCCGATATAGTCCAGGAAAAAGAGCGGCTTGGCTCCAGTCGCCACGATATCATTAACATTCATGGCCACCAGGTCGATCCCCACGGTGTCATGCCTGTCCATGAGGAAAGCGATCTTCAGCTTGGTGCCCACCCCATCGGAAGCGCCTACGAGCATATTCTTACCCAAGGGATAAAAACCGCCGAAGAAACCCACTCCCTTGGCAAATTTCTTTATTCTGCGCACCACCTCCTGGCCGGCCTCTACGTCCACCCCCGCCTGTTTATAGGTAATCATAATTACCTCCTGCTATGAATTTATCTTGCTGCTTCAGCCGTAGCTGTGCCGTAATAAACATCGCCGCCGCGCAATACGATAAAATAGCGGCATTCGCGGTTAGTACAGGCCCAGGCCTTATACCGGATCGAAACCGCATTATTTGAAAAGTCGGATAACGGTATTAAATCTCCCTTGCCGCACTGCTGGCACTTTGGATAGCATCCACCTTCACATGAATCTCCCATTCTTCTTCACCCCCTACTTAAAAAATAGTTTTAGACTTTGCAATCTTTCCGGAATCTTGACCGGGTATTCGCCGTTCAAACAAGCCAGGCACAGATTCTCTTCCGGCAAACTTATTGACCGGATCAAATTCTTGATGCTCAGGTACCCGAGCGAATCGGCTTCGAGATATTTCCTTATCCCCTCGATCGAAAGATTGGCCGCGATCAGCTCCGCCTTGGTGGCGGTGTCGATCCCGTAATAACAGGGATTCAAATTTGGCGGCGAGGATACCCGCATGTGGACCTCGCGCGCGCCCGCCTCGCGGATCAGGCGGATAATCTGCCGCGAAGTGGTCCCGCGGATGATCGAGTCGTCAATAATAATGACTTTCTTGCCGCGCACGGCGTCTTTGATCGGGTTCAATTTTAATTTCACTCCCAGATCGCGGATCTCCTGGCTGGGCTGGATAAATGTTCTCCCGATATATCTATTTTTGATCAGGCCTTCTTCATATGGAATTTTCGATTCTGCCGCATATCCCATGGCCGCTGGAACACCCGACTCTGGGACCGCCATGACCATATCCGCTTCGACCGGATGTTCTTTGGCCAGATATTTTCCCATCTGGAACCTCGCTTCGTATACATTGCGCCCGTTAATCACGCTGTCTGGGCGCGCAAAATAAATAAACTCAAAGACACACATCGCCTCCCGCTCCCCCATCTGCCAGGTCTTCGAGCGCAAACCATTCTTGTCGATGACCACGATCTCCCCATTGGCCACATCCCGGACAAATTGAGCTCCCAGCATATCCAGCGCGCAGGTCTCAGATGATACCACGTATCCGTGCTCAGTTTTCCCGATCGAAAGCGGGCGGACGCCATTGGGATCCCGGACCGCGATCAACTTATCTACGGTCATGATCAACAATGAATAGGCCCCTTTACAATGCTTCAGGGTATCAACCAGCGCGTCCTCAAAATTTTGCTTCTTCGAGGTCGCGATCATTGCCGCCATCACCTCGGAATCGCTCGTCCCCACAAAACTGATGCCTTTTTCCTTGAGATCATGGCGCAGTTGTTTCGAATTGACCAGATTGCCGTTGTGCGCGAGAGCGATCCGCCCGTAGCAGGTATCGATCACGATCGGCTGGGCGTTTTCGATAATTGAAAAACCGGTGGTCGAATAGCGCACGTGCCCCATCGAGATGTTCCCCTTTAGTGTTCGAAGAGTAGCTTCATCAAAGACCTGGTTAACCAGCCCCATTCCTTTGTGAAACCTGATCTCTTCGCCGTCGGAGGAGGCGATCCCGGCCGATTCCTGGCCGCGGTGCTGCAGGGCAAAAAGGCCGTAGTATACCGACTTCGCGGGAGAATCCTCCTTGAGGTTATAGATCCCGAACACGCCGCAGGCTTCGTTGATTTCAGACTTTATATTCATCGGTCCAACATGATAGACATAACTGGTCGAGCGGTTTCCCGCACGCCGGGCCCAGATCTTCCAAGACATTGTAAGCCAGGCCGTCTACTCCTATGTATTTCCTGATCTCCTCAATCGATTTTTGGTGTGCCGCCAGCTCTTTCTTGGAACGCGTCGCCACTCCATAAGTACAGGGCGCTTTCAATGGCGGACAAGCGACCCTAACATGGATCTCTTTGCATTTATTTTTCCGAAGCTTGACCACCAGATCATTCTTCATCTGGGTCCCGCGGACGATCGAATCATCGCAAATAACTACGCTTCGGTTTTCGATCTTGGCCGGAACCGGGATCAGCTTGATCTTCGCTTCGCGGTCGCGCTCTGCCTGGGTCGGCTGGGTGTAACTCCGGCTGGCGTAGTCGTATTTGATGAAAACGTTATCGTAGGGGATCTTGGATTCCTGCGCATAACCGATGGCGTGGCCGATCCCCGAGTTGGGAACCGCTCCGACGATATCGACTTTAACCGGATAGCGCTTGGCCAAGGCCGCCCCGAGGTTCCGGCGGGCGATATCTACCGGCATCCCGTCGATGATCGAAGCCACGTTCGCGGTGTAGACCCATTCAAAGGTGCAGTACTGAATCAGATCGCTCTGGATAATTTTCATCGTCTTGATCTCGGAGCCCTCGATCTCAAGGATCTCGCCCGGCTTCACATCGCGCAGGATCTCGAAACCAAGATTCACAAATGAGCAGGATTCTGAAGTAACCGCCACCGATCCGTCTTTTTTCCCGATAACCATCGGGCGGAAAGCGTGTTTGCAGCGGGCGGCATAGATCTTTCCACGGGTCAGAATGACCAAAGCATAGGCCCCGCGGATCTTCCCGGCCATGCGCTCGATCCCGCTGACAAAATCATCTGCCTGGGCGATCAGTTTGGCAATGATCTCAATATCCTCATTGGTATAGAACGAATGCCCTTCTTTTTTTAGTTCTTTGATCAGGTCTTCCCGGTTAATGATGTTCCCCTCAAAACAGATGGTGAACTCCCCCATCTTTGAATCAAGCTTGATCGGCTGGCGATCGCTGAGAGAGGTGTGGCCGATCCCCATATTTCCGTTCATCCCTCCCAGGTCATTGGTAAAAGTTTCGCGGACCATCCCTTTGTGGGTCCGGATCCTGACCCCCTTGCCGTCAAAGGTGGAGAGCCCGCAGTATTTCTGCCCCCGGTGCTGGAGATAAAATGTCCCGAGGAACAGATCGTCAATTATGTTTTCCTGGTGCTTGGTCGAGATCGCAAAAATTCCACACATTTTCCTACTCCCCCATTACTTGAACAATTATTTCCCGGCTCCGCGGCCGGTTATCGTGGTCGATCACGATTATCTGCTGCCAGGTACCCAGGGTCATCGACCCTTTTTCGATCGGCACCGTGATCGACGGCCCGATGATCGTTGCTCTGAGATGCGCGTAGCCGTTGGCGTCGCCCCAGGTTTCGTCATGCGCATAAGTAACATCCGACGGGATCAATTTTTCGTCGATCCGCTTGATATCTTTTATCAATCCGGGCTCATATTCGACGGTCGAGACCGACGCGGTGGACCCGTAGACAAAAACGGTGACGATCCCGTCCTTGATCTTTGAAGCCGAGACCGCCTGCTCTACTTCCCCGGTGATATTGATCACGTGATCGCGGCCCTTGGTCTCTAGCTTGATGCGTTCTGTTTTAACCACCCTGAAACTTCTTCCTTCTTGACCAGCTGCGTTTCGCCGGTTTTCCTGGATTTAATTTCTATCTTGCCGTCCTTCAATGCTTTTCCAACAATGACCTTCGTTGGAATTCCAATCAGATCGATATCTTTCAGTTTTACCCCTGCCCTTTGGTCCCGGTCGTCCAATATAACTTCGATTCCGGCCGCCCCGAGTTCTTTATAGATCCCTTCGGCAACGGATAATTGTTCTTGATCCGACGAGTTCATCGGAATCACGGCAATTTTAAACGGTGCCAGAGGCAAGGGCCAGACGATCCCGTCTTTATCAAAGCTCTGCTCAACCGCAGCTTGCGCGGTCCTCCCCACCCCAATGCCGTAACAGCCCATGATCATCGGTTTTTCTTTATTATTTTCGTCCAGATAATCGCATTTCATCTTATCTGAATATTTAATCCCCAATTTAAAGATATGGCCCACTTCGATCCCGCGCATAACCTCGAATTTCCCTCCATCACACCGCGGACAGACATCTTTGCGGACAGCAAACCGAATATCGCCGACCAAGTCAGCTTTGTAATCGCGGCCATATCCGACATTAATAATATGATAATCTTTCTTATTCGCTCCGGTAGCTCCATGCTCGATCACGGCAACCGCGGTATCGGCAACGATTTTTACCCCTTTTAATCCGACAGGGCCGGCAAAACCAATCGGCGCTTTGGTAACTTTTTCGATCACCTTTTCCGAAGCCAATTTTAGATCTTCGGCCCCCAAAATCTTCTTTAACTTTGCTTCATTTAGCGCATGGTCGCCGCGAACTAAAGCCGCCACCGGCCCAGCCTCGGTCTCGTAAATCAGGGTCTTGATCATTTTAGCCGGCTTGATCTTTAAGAAAGCCGCCACTTCTTCGATAGTTTTAATTTTTGGGGTATGGATCTCCTTAACCTTCTCCTTGGCTTTCGGGGCGTCGCCGGTTTTCCACTTGCCTACCCCGGCTGATTCCCGGCTCGCGGTGTAGTCACATTTATTGCAATAGAAGATTTCTTCCTCACCAGTTTCGGCTAGAACCATAAATTCTTGAGAATAACCCCCGCCGATCGCGCCGGACTCAGCTTCGACCACACGGTATTTTAGCCCCATCCGGTCGAAAATCCGGCAATAGGTGTCATACATGTTTTTATATTCTTTATCGAGGCTTTCTTCGGAAGTATGGAAGGAATAGGCATCTTTCATCATGAATTCGCGGCCGCGCATTAAACCGAAGCGCGGGCGGATCTCATCCCTGAATTTGGTCTGAATTTGATATAGATTAATTGGTAACTGACGGTAAGATTTGATCGAATTGCGGGCCAGGTCGGTGATGACTTCTTCATGGGTGGGACCGAGGCAAAACTCGCGGTCGTGGCGGTCTTTAATGCGGAAGAGCTCTTTACCGTAGACGTTCCAGCGGCCGGTTTCCTGCCATAATTCAGCCGGTTGAAGAGCGGGCATAAAGACTTCCTGGGCGCCGGCGCGGTTCATTTCTTCGCGGACAATATTCGTCACCTTATGGAGAACACGTAAACCGAGGGGTAAAAATGTATAGATTCCGGCGGCTAAACGGCGAATAAAACCGCCGCGCAGTAATAGTTTATGGGATACAATTTCGGCCTCCGAGGGATCCTCCCGCAACGTCGGCGCCACCAGCTGGGTCATTTTCACGGTGATCTTCTTCCTCCCCTTATACCCAAAAAACCAGGGATTATTATAACATAAAAATAATGAAATTTCCAGGGCGCCTTTTAGATAATAAAATGAGGCAAAAATGACTATTTCATCCCTAAAATCACACTGTACGCTGCGTGAAGCGCGAAGCCTGGCCAAAACTGTCTGGGGGAGCCGGATCGCCGGCCAAAACCAGAGGTTTTTTAAGCAGGCCTGGCTGATCGCCGAAAAGATATCTCAAAAGGCAAAGGATGCCGGTTTTGGGACAGATTTCAACCGGAATCGTTTTTATGCCGCCGCGGCTTTGGCCGTTACTTCTCACATGAAAGAAGACGGACCGCATCTTCGCAAGTCCGGCGAACTATATGTCTACCATATGCTCCGGATCCTCGATCGGCTGACCCAATCCGATGTTCCCTATCTCGGGCATGCCGCCTACGAAGCCGCCTGGCTGCACGACACGCTTGAAGATACAAAACTCAAGAAATCGGCCATCGTCAAGCTCTTTGGCCGCCGGGTTGCCGGCATCGTTGATGCGCTTTCAAAATTGAAGATCAAAGCCAGCACCAAGCTCGGAGCAGCCGACCTGTATGACCCCAAATTTATCGGATCGATCAGTGATCACGTCGAGGCGATCTATATCAAAATGGCTGATCTGGACGATTACTTTAACACCTGCGAAAAAATGAGCCCGGAAAGCAAATATCTCCATTTCCGGTTTGTCGATGAGATCGTCTATCCCATCGCTGTGGCCATGGTCGGCGCCCGGGAAATGGCGCTCAATGTTGCCAATAAAGCCCTGCAAAAGAACCGGTCCAGCGAATACGCCCGCTTATCACGCAAGATCGAAGAATTAATTGCCCCCCTAAAGCAACGAAAATTAACTGATCGGTTTGCGGACATTTTGAAAAAAAATGGAGTGCCAGGAAAAGTCATTATCCAGATCCGGACCCCCTATGAACTTTTTATAACGAATCGGGACAAAAAAATGGGGCGCGCCCTCAAAGCTAAACGCTCCTATCAGATCGACGAATCACTCAGGGCTGAGATCCATTACGACCGAACCGGGAAATATGTCCCTTACAGCCATGATTACGTCGATCATGACAAGGTTTTGGCAGCCGAAATTATGTCGCTGCCTCCCAAAACCGATCCAGCTCTGAATTTGCGCAATGCCCTGCTGATAAACATTATTGCCGCCAATCAGCAAGAATGCTACGCCATCCAACAATCACTTTTAAGCATTCTCAGCGCCGTTTTGGGAAGAGGAAGGGATTTTATCCAGGAAGGCAAACCCAACGGCTACCGGGCGCTGCATGAAGAATTCAAAATAAAAGGCCAAAGCTTCAGGGTAAGGATATTTACCGATCACATGGACCGGCTGAACCGGCTTGGGCTGGCAGCCACAACCTACGCCGCCGCCGGAATGCCCTCTCTGGATTCACCATTTCTCTCGATTCCGGCCCAAACTATGCTTTTAAGCGGCACGCGTGAAGATCGAAAACAGATTCTGCAAAGCCTGCCGCGGGTAAGGCAGCTCGAAGCCCGGGTCACCCGCCTGCCCGACCAGAAATTATTGACCACCGCATTCCCATGGATCCATCAGAAGGCCTGCGGTCTTGATCTGGCCGCCGCGATCCACCCCCGCTACGCCCTGCGCTTTAGATCAGGCCGGTGGGGAAAAAGAGAGATAAAAGATCCCACGGCCAGGGCCAACTGGTACATGGGGCAGAAAGCTGACATTTATGTCGACCGCAGCTGGACCGGCTATGACCTGTATCATTATCTGCAGGCGCCGTTCGCGGCCGACGCGGTTAAAGCCCATATCGCCCGACTAAGCCCCAAGAAACAGACAAATATCGGCAGAACAATGTATGAGCGCGCGCTAAATAATATTGCTCCAGATGCACTGTTAAGGGATAAACTCCTTGATCTACAAACAGCGGTCAGAGAATCCCGCCTTCATGTTTTGTCGGGGGTCGCAGAGCTCCATGATTATTTGATGAATAAATACAATTGGGAAAGGCCTAATGATTTTTATCGAATGATCGCTCTGGGAGAAATACCTTTGCTAAGATTATTGAATATCATACATAACTACAGCGTTTATTAATGCTTATGCCCGGGGTGTTCGCCGGGCTTCCCCGGCTCGATCTTGCAGATAATCCCCTCGGGGCAGGACTCGCACTCGGTCTGGAAAGTGAAATGCTTAATTTGGTATTTTTCTTCTAAAACATGCCGGACTTGATGCAAGATCTCCGCAGTTTGGTCAACCTTCGCATCATCGATCAGAAGATGCGCGGCAATCGTATTCATCCCCGATGTAATTGTCCAAATGTGGACATCATGCAGCCCTTTAACCCCGGGAACTTTTTTGATCTCCGCTACTACTTCTTCCAGCTTGATCCCCTTGGGAGTCGCTTCCAGAAGAATATTGGTCGCTTCCGAAACCAACCCAATTGCACCGCGAAGAATTAACAGCCCGATCATGACCCCCAGGATCGGGTCGATCATTAGCCAGCCGGTAAAATAAATAATAATCCCGCCGATGATCACTCCGCAGGATGAGATCGCGTCGGAAACAACATGCAAAAAAGCGCCGCGGACATTAAGATTCTCCTTTGACCCCTTAGCCAAAATTATGGCCCCAACAATATTTGCCACCAAACCTATCCCGGCCACGATCAACATTAAAACGCTGGCAACTTCCTCGGGACGCATAAATCTTTGATAAGCTTCGTAAAAGATGTAAAGAGAAACCATGACCAGGAAAGAACCGTTAAATAAGGCGGAGAGGATCTCCAGACGGTAAAATCCGAAAGTCTTTTTCGAATTCGCGGGACGCGCCGCGAAATACATGGCTCCCAGCGCCAGGGCCAGCGCCATAGTGTCGGTCAACATGTGGCCTGCGTCCGAGAGCAATGCCAGGCTATTGGACAGGAATCCTCCGATCAGCTCGGCCAGAAAGATCACTGCGGTTATTGAAAGTGCTATCGCTATTTTTCTCATTGATATATGGTGATCAGAAATTTATCCAGGATCCGGTTCTCTTCGCGGTCGATCAGTACCGCCGAATAGATCCCGTTGGGAAGCGACATCCCCGCGTCCGAGCGGCCATCCCAGCTAATCGTGTTTATTCCTTTTTGCCCGCCCTCTTCTCCCATGGCAAACCTCCGGCGCGTAACCACCATCCCATCGACCGAAAAGATCGCCAATTCTATTCCCGTCTGCACCGTCAGTTCATACTGGATCTTGGCCTCCCCCTGCCGCACCGGGCTGAAAGGATTGGGATAGACCAGCGGTTTTCCAACCACCTCTGCCGGAACCGATACCACTCGCGCATAAGCGCTCTTCGTTATCACGTTGCCGTAAGCATTTTCCACCTCAAAGAGGAAACTGTGTTCGCCAAAAGGCAGCTCCGACTGGCCCGGGATCCTCAACATATACATGGTGTAGTCCACGTCAAAGGGGGTAATATTCTTCTCCGGCTTTACGACGATCAAGGTGAATTGCCCCTTGGCCGCGTGATACTCTTTTTTATCGACGAATAAACGCGCCCTTCGCCAGCGCACGCCGGAGCGCGTGTTAAAATCCACTTTTATCGTCGGGGTTTCCGAGATCAGGATCGGGTTTTCTTTTGAGAACATCGGCATTACATAAAAGCGGTCATCAAAAGAGAGGTTCAGCTGCGGCAGCTCGATATCCGCCGCGCCGATCCGGGCAATATAGGAGTTATCATCATAGATCCAAAAGTCTTCCAAATAATAATCGCCGGCGATCTCGATCGATTCGATATTCTTGAAGACCATTTCCAGATAATTATAAAGATCCTCATAAAGGTCGCGCCGTATCCGTTTCACATTCTTACTCGCATATTCCGCCCCGATCCGGATAATCGCCGTATTCTTAAGCTTATAGAATTCGGAATTGCCCCCCTCCGGCAGATATTTCAAAAAGCAATCTTCTCCGTTCGACGCCTTGACCTTAACCGTAATCTCATAATTCGGCCGCGCGGCGATCCAAAGGTCGATAATGTTGGTGGAAGGGAGATAATCCCGGCCCGTCAGGTAGCGGTCAACCTTGTTTTTATCGTCCCAACCGCTGGGCAGGGGCTCCAGGGCCGGCGCTTTACTCACATTTACAGCAACCGTTTTGCCGATCGCTGAGCGCACCGGTCCCACCGCTTTAATTTTAAAACTGTAGTTCCCAACTTGGTCCGTCCCCGGGCGCCAGTAAAAAAGGCCGTTATCTGGATCAAAGATCGGAGGGTTCTCCAAAGGCAAACCGTCGATCGACAGCGTATATCTCGCGATGACTTCCGGAGACACCCCTTCCCCTTCCAGCCGGGCGACAAAAGCCAGCGACCGCAGGCCGTTCGCCGCAATCTCCAATGAAGGCGGAGCCGTTAAAATCTGGCCCATGGCCACATTGGCCATGACCATCAAACCGATAAAAACAACGAAAAATCTTATCATGCCTTTATTTTTTCAGGATTAAAGATAAAAAGCAATACTGCCGCCGCGATTGCCAGGACCGAACCATACGAAAAGGCAATCATCGGACCGTAAATATTCCCAAAAACATCCCAAAGGATCCCCGCAATCAAGGTCGCCGGGAGATCCAAAACCCCGATCACCATATGGTACACGCCGTAGGCCGTTCCTTTTACATCGGGAGAGACCATCTCCGGGACAATCGCCCGCGGAATCGTGTCGACAATCGCCACCGCCAGGCCAAAAACGATAAATAAGATCCAGGCATGCGGCGTTCCCGAGGCAAAAGCAAATCCCAGGAGCATCAGGCCAAACAATAGATAACCGATCGCCAGCAGGGTTTTCTTGCCAAACCGGTCGGCCAGCTGTCCCGCCGGCATGGCAAACCCGGCATAAACAAGATTATAAACCAGATAAATGATCGGGATGAGGGGAACAATTACGCCCAGGTCCGCCGCGCGGAGAATAAACAAGGCATAGCTGAAGTGCGCCAGCTCAAACAGCGCCACGATCATGAGAAACAGAATGAACTTCCTCGGCAGCGCCTCCTTAAATGAAAAGATCTTATTTTTGGTCTCGGTAAACTTTGGTTCCTTCACAAAAAAGATCAGAGTCGCAACCGAAGCGATCCCCGGGATCAGGGCGATCCAGAAAATCGTGCGGTATTGGAAAAGAGTTTCCATCTGGAAGAATTTGGTAAAGACAAACAGAAAAAGAGACGCCAGAAGCGTTCCAACCACCGCTCCCGAAGTATCCATCATGCGGTGAAAACCAAATGCCTTACC
>Ga0209536_100002667_pt1 | contig 29096 bp, 26 predicted proteins | sample DeeMarSeWOR28_12_FD_187461 | JGI IMG/M metagenome (GOLD analysis project Ga0209536, IMG submission 187461) | Marine sediment microbial communities from White Oak River estuary, North Carolina - WOR-2-8_12 (SPAdes) (version 2) | ecosystem: Environmental > Aquatic > Marine > Intertidal zone >...
CCAGCAGAATGCCGCTGGACGCAATCGGTTTGCTTTTCACCGTGTGAGCTCCTCCGGAATTTGGGTTGGGCCGCGTTGGGCCTTTATTCGGGCAATCTGGGCGGCGGTGGCGGCGGTGCAGATTGACTGGAGCTGCCGGTCGACGGGTTGACGACGATGGTGCTCGGTTGTCCGCCATAGCCCGGATAGCCGCCATAGCCGTAAGGGCCGTAACCGCCCCAGCCGCCGTAGGGACCGCCATAGCCGTAGGGACCGCCCCAACCGTATGGGCCACCACCGTAGCCGTAGGGGCCATAGCCGTAAGGGCCACCATAGTAGCCTCTGTCGTAGTAACGATCACTGTCACTGAACCAGCGGCTGGGGTTGAACATCTTGTTCATGTTGAACGCCTCGGCGACATTCACCACTGCCACGTTGCTGAGACAGATCGCCGCAAGCGTTGCTGCTGAAACAACGGTTTTACGCTTCATTAGTAAGTTCCTCGACACTTAACGAAGTTTGTTAAACATGCATCAACACAGGGCTCTGCAAAATATGCACCAACATGTAAGTCATTATTTTAAAATTGATTTAGTCTTTGAGAAACAGATGTGACCTGCAACACCGAGGTAACAGGGTACTTGCGATATATCTTTTAAGTAATTGAAAATAATATATATAACCTTCGCTAACCGGCTATGCAACACCACTGCAACGGATTCAACGGTTTGCAACAGTGCGTGTTGATCTGTGCCGGCTGGCAGGCGGACCCGCCCGCGGAGCCGGGCACCGGCCGATACGTCGCCACGACCTCGGCGATGCCCGACGGATCGGGTCGATCGCTCGCTGGCAGTCGCAGTTCCGGCGAAAGGTCTGGCTTGCTGCAAACAACCATGCGCTGCGCGAGTCAGTTGTCGCCTATAATCAATTAAGGATATTCTTACTGAAATCGTATACCGCATGGGGTTCAATTATGAAAAAGCTGCTCGTAGTACTGTTATCCAGTTTGCCTTTCGTCGCATTCGCGGCGGATTATCAATCAACTCTGCTGGTGCAAACGGGTAAGCTGCGTGAAAGCGATCTCATCGTTCGCACCATTTCGGACCTCGAGAGCAACAGGATATGCCTGGCTTTCTACATCAGAACCGGCGGCACCAGTCCGATGATCAGTTGCTATGACGTCAAGTCGGGATTCCGTTCGAAAATTCACCAGGTGGGCCATTACAAGGAAGGCAAGATGGTCATCCGCAAGATCAAGGATTCGGTGAACGACGTATCCTGCCTGGTGACCTATGTCATGGTGGCCGGCACCTCGCCCGCCATCCAGTGTTACACAAGCAAAGCGGCGCCGAAGTTCCGAACGACAGAGGCGATTATCAGCAACGGGCACCTGCGTGAGGGTGATCTGGACGTGCACAAGATTGTCGATGGAGACAGTGGTCAGGCGTGTGTCATTGCCTACGTTGATACGGAGGGAACCTCACCTTCGGTGGCCTGTTATCCCAGCGTGGCCGCCGGTAAAGGCGGCCTGGTGCAGAGCCACCAATTGCGCGAGGGTGACCTGATTGTCAGGAAGGTTACCGATCAGGCCAACCGTAAGGAGTGCCTCATCACTTACGTGAGCACGCCGGGGACGTCTCCGCATATCTATTGCGCTGAGTTGTATGCGACTGCCAGCGCGACTGGCGTGCCGAGACAGTGATTTCTTGGGCTAGCGTCTGCTAGCCCAGGAATTTGCCACTGCGCAGGCGTTCCGCTTCCATTTTCTCGAGCTCTCTGGAGCCCGATATGACGATCTGGGGATCGGGTACAAAATCCAGTTCGGGGTCGAGACGCTCGTAGGGAACGGAATTCAGTATCACCTTCATGGCGTTCAGCCGGGCCTGATGTTTGTCGTTGGAGCGGATCAGCTTCCACGGCGCATGGGTGGTGTGCGTTCTCTTCAGCATCTCGTACTTGACGCGGGTGAATTCGTCCCAGCGTTCCTGTGCCTGCACGTCGACTTCGCTCAACTTCCACTGACGTAAGGCGTCGGTCTTGCGGCGGTTGAAGCGGTGCGCCTGTTCTTCCTTGGTGACACTGAAATAGAGCTTGATCAGGATCGTCCCCTGTCGTATCAGATCCTTTTCGAAGCCCGTGACGCCACGCATGAAGTTCCGGTATTCCGTGTCAGTGCAGAAGCCGAAAACCGGCTCGACCATGGCGCGGTTGTACCAGCTGCGGTCAAACAGCACGACCTCGCCACCGCGCGGGAACTGTTCCACATAACGTTGGAAGAACCACTGCGTCTTCTGTTGCTCGGTGGGCTTGCCGAGCGCGACGATGCGGTAGTGTTTTTCGTTCATGTAGCGGGTAACGCGGCGGATGGTTCCGCCCTTGCCGGCCGCATCGCGCCCTTCGAACAGGATGATCATGCGGGTCGAGCTTGCCTCCAGGTACTGCTGCATCTTGATCAGTTCCGCCTGGTAGGGTTTGAGTTCCTCTTCGCGGAGATAGCGCCGAAGCGCTTTTTTCCGGATGCGTTTCAGTCTGAGGCGTTGCGGATCCTGTTGCTGCTGCTCGTCGTTGTCACTGGTCGCCGCCGTTTCAGCCTTGCCTTGCTGTTGTTCGGTCGGCTGTGTCACTCTGCTATCTGGTTCGTCTGTCATTTTGTCTACCCGGGAAGGATCACTGGTGTCGCTCGTGGAAAAGACCACTTATATCAAAGTAAACGCGCCGCTACGTTGATTTAGGTCAGTGAAGGCGGCCGCCAGGCGCGGATTCTCAGGGGTAGACTTCCGGTACAAAGGTCTGGTCTTCCATCGGTGGCCGTACGTAGCCGATACTTTCTCTGCGTTCCGGTAAAGTGATGGGTTCCGGCGTCAGATCTTCGTGCGGGATCATGCTGAGCAGGTGGGCGATACAGTTGAGCCGCGCGTGTTTCTTGATATCCGATTTCACGACATACCAGGGTGCCTGCTTGATATCGGTGTGAGCGAACATCTCATCCTTGGCCTTGGAATATTCAACCCAGCGTGATCGGGACTCCAGGTCCATCGGGCTCAGTTTCCAACGTTTGTGGGGCTCTTCGAGTCTTGCCTGGAATCGGCGTTCCTGCTCTTCATCGGAAACGGAGAACCAGTATTTGATCAGGGTGATGCCGGAGCGCACCAGCATCCGCTCAAATTCGGGGCAGGAGCGCAGGAACTCCTGGTATTCCTCGTCAGTACAGAATCCCATGACCCGTTCCACCCCGGCGCGGTTGTACCAGCTGCGGTCGAAAAGAACGATCTCGCCCGCGGCGGGCAGATGGGGGACATAGCGCTGAAAATACCATTGAGTGGTTTCCCGCTCGGTCGGCGCTGGCAGGGCAACGACACGGCAGATGCGGGGGTTGAGGTGCTGTGTAATGCGTTTGATGACCCCACCCTTGCCGGCGGCGTCGCGGCCTTCGAACAGAACCACGACCTTGAGCCCTTGATCCTTGATCCAGGCCTGAAGTTTGACCAGATCCAGCTGCAGTTCGAATAAGGCTTTCTCGTAAGCCTTCGTACCCATTTTCTTTTTTGCTGACACCTTGCCTGTTCCCCTTAGCAGCGCTCAGTAGCACACGAGTGCTTTCCGCAATTCCATCTGAGATATACCAGATTCTTCGGCGCCAAACGATCGGCGCTCTCCGGCCCGGGACACTATTCTGACCCTGATAAGCTGATGAGTATAGTGGCAGAACGGATTGTCCTGCGAATACTTGACCAATGCGGTTGGGCATTAGTAAAATGCCATGTACTAATGAACCCAATCGTGTTGGCATCTTTATTTGGAGACGGAGAACAGCCGTGGAAAGAATCAGGAAGTGTGCTGCTAGCAGATACTGCCGCTTGCATACGGTAGTCAAGACCAGTGCGGTGTTGTTGGTTGCGAGCGTCATCTCGATCGTTATGCTGTTTGAAGGCAAATTCTGACCAGGTGCCAAGCGCACAGAGGAGCGGCTGCCGGTCGGCTGCTGTTCTCTGAGCCGCTGGTCGGTAGAACACGCAGTGACCGGCGCATCGCGGTGTAGAAACAGCCCACATAGCTTGTCCATCTACGATACAGACCTGGACTCTTTTGAGCGGGACGTCCTGGCGGCTTCCTCCGGGAAACCCATCCTGGTCGATTTCTGGGCTGACTGGTGTTCGCCCTGTCTGGTCATAGCCCCCATCCTGGCGCACGTCATGGCAGACCTGAACGGTGCCGTTGGTCTTGCCAAGCTCGAGGTCGATAGAGGGGATAACATGAAACTGGCCGGGCACTATCGGGTGCGAGGCTTTCCCACCGTGATACTGTTTCAGCACGGCGAGGAAGTGGGGCGCTTCAGTGGCGCCAGATCCAGACAACAGATTCTCTCGTTCATAACCGATCACGTCGATCTTGACGCTGCCGTCTGAGTCGGGCGCGTAGACGCAAAGGCCCGCTGCAGCGGAGGATAACAGCTACGCGGCCGGCCGTATCTTGACGCCAAAGCGGCCGGCGATATCGGCGCTAAGGCAACGAGGGGGCGTCGGCATCGGTCCACTCATCGTTGACGATAAAGCCCCTTTCCACTTCCGTTCCCTCCACGATTCGAGCCACGCACACCGGGTGTTGTGGTCCTGTGTGACGCCATTCTGCCATGAGCGCGCTGCCGTCCACACAGGTCGCCGGGTCGACAGCTGCCAGCGGCGCCAGCCACTGGCGGCGCTCGAGGGGTAGCCAGAGCGAGGGCCCCAGCAGCGGCAGCGAGCGTACTGGCAGCCAGAATCCCCGCAGGTGTTGCGCAAAGGCACCGCGCGGCTGTTCGGCTTCGACACGCGCAGGATAGAACAGTCGGCCTTTGAGGATCAGCCAGGTCTCGTCGACCCGTACGCCGAGCCGTTCCAGGAGTCCACCGGCCTCGGGATAACGAGAAAGCTTGCTTTGATGGCTCAACAAGCGCCGGGTTTTTATATCCAGCCGGTCGCGTCGCGCCGGTCCCAGCCAGTTGGCCGGCTGCGAGGTATCGGCGACGCCCAGATAGAACTTCACGGCTATTTCCCAGTGCAGGGTCTTGCCGGTCTTGCTGTCCTGTACCAGAAAGTCGAATTCGCCGAGGGTGCGCGAGTCCGCCTGCAGGGGCAGATTGGCGTAGAGCAAGTGATAACGCCGGTTATCGCCCAGCCAGAAGCGCCACAGGGTTTCGAAATAACTGCCGAGCCGGCGATCCCTCTGGCCGTCGACCAGTTGACGCAGTGGGCGCGGGTCTTCGTCCAGACGCTGCAGCACATTCGCGTAGTCTGCGCTGATCTGCTCAAACCAGCCGTTCTCCAGCCAGCGCACGTGTGGATCCGAACGTTGCAGTAATGGCGGGCTGGAAAGCGCCCAGGCGAGGTCACGAACCAGCGGATCTCTGTAGTTGATGTCGGTAGTCACAACCGTCGTATTTACACTGCGGGAACGGGGTTTGACAAGACTGCATGCCGGCGATGGCTGAGCTATCGGGTGCCCGGCTCTCGGCTTAGGGGATTCTGTTACAATGCCGCCGAGTCCGAAGCTCTGCCGGGCGGCGGTTGCACGAGGCTAAGCGTAAAACGGGAAAGGGCAGATGAAGATCACGATAATCAGCGGCAGCCATCGCGTTGCGTCGCAAAGTGAAAAGGTTGCGCGATACATACAGCAGACACTCCTGACCGAGAACATCTGCGACGAGACCTGGCTGTTCAGACTGGCGGAGAATCCGTTGCCTCTCTGGGATGAGAGTATCTGGGAAGGCGACCCGGAGTGGGGCAAAATGCTGGACCCCATTTCCAGTGAACTGTCATCCAGCGATGGTTTCGTGGTCGTTTCGCCGGAATGGCATGGTCAGGTGCCTTCGGGCCTGAAGAATTTCTTCCTGATGTGGGGTAAGGGAGAGCTGGCTCACAAACCTGCCTTGATCGTGACGGTCTCCTCAGCCGATGGTGGTGCCTACCCTGTTGCCGAGCTGCGTATGAGCAGTTACAAGAACAATCGCATCTGCTATATCCCCGAGCACGTTATCGTGCGCAACGTCGAAACTGTTCTCAATGAGAATACCGAAGACAACAACCCGCAAGCGGACGGCTATTTCCGCGAGCGGATCGCGTACGCACTCAACATTCTCAGAGAGTACGCCCTGGCGATGGCACAGGTCCGCGCCAGTGGTGCGACCGACCTCAGCAGGTTCAAAAACGGTATGTAGAGTCGCTGCGGGAGCGCTGAGCTGGATCTATTGCTCGATGGCCTCGGCAACACAGACCTGGTTGCGACCGCGTCGCTTGGCGCTGTACAAGGCCTGATCGGCACGGGCGAACAGCGATACCGGGCTGTCGTTTTCCTGTAAAACACTCACCCCGATACTGACACTGAGGTTGAGATCAGCACCTGAACAGTGACATGGGTTGTCCTGTATGCACTTGCGTATGCGTTCGGCGAGGCGATGTGCTCCCTCTATGCCGGTATCGCGCAGCAGGACGACAAACTCTTCGCCCCCGTAGCGGAACAGCAGATCACCCTCGCGCTTACACGCGGACACCGTGTTGGCGATCGCCTTCAGCGCACAGTCACCAATGATATGACCGTACTTGTCATTGACCGCCTTGAAATGGTCGATATCCAGTATCAGCAGCGAGCAGCTGGAACCCTGCCGCCGGGCATGGCTGAGTTCCCGTTGCATCATTTCGTCGAGTGCGGCGCGGTTGCAGATGCCGGTGAGCGGATCCTTCTGAGCAAGTTGCAGGGCGTCCTGATAAAGCAAGGCATTGCGTAGCGGATACAACAGGCGGCAAAGCAGTTGCTCCAGGGCTTCGATTTCCGTTTCCTCAAATTTGTGTTTGCGGTGCAGGCTCAGCTTGCCCAGAGGTTCATCGCCCAGGTGCAGTGTGTATGAGCAACTGTGCCGCGCCCGCTCGCCCAGTTGGAGGTCCAGTTGGAGAGCGTCGTTGCGGTAAACTATGCCCTGGTGGCCGATCACAGTGCCGACTTCCACGCTGAATATCTCGATGAGTCGGCCTGGATCGAGGCTGGTCTGCAGGCTCTGCGTCATCTGCAGAGCTTGCCGCGCTGTCAGTTCAGGCAACGCGGAGCGGTCGACCGAAAGTCTGGGAGCGTCTAACGGGTCTCCAATATGGTACAGCGGCTTGTTCATGACGGGTTCCGGGTCAATCACATACATGGGCATGTCAATGCGAATACCGTGCCAGTATCGCGGCAGATCCTGTTGATGTATATAAAACAGTGACTTGTAAATCTTCTTCGTCCGGGGAGTCAAGAATATGACGGAATAATGGCGGTGAGTTTGCCGCCTGATTGCCGCCGTGCGTTTGCCGACGCCGGTGCGTAAGCTTGCACTGTCAGCGCAGACTGGAGACCATAGACCCATTGGTGAACTGGACAATAATATTTGGAGCGCGGGAATGATGGCGCGAATTCTTACTGTTTTATTTTTCCTGGTACAGCCAGCGCTTGGCGCGGGTGCGTCCGGCGAGGGCGACAGTCTGGGCGAGGCTATGGTGAACCCCGGCTACCATGAGCAGCCGGCGTGGTTTAAGCAGTCTTTTCTGGATATACGCGAGGATATTGAAGAAGCCAGCAAGGGGGGGCGGCGGCTGGTGCTGTACTTTTACCAGGACGGCTGCCCTTACTGCAAAAAGCTGCTGGAGATTAATTTCAGCCAGAAGGATATCGTCGATAAGACCAGGCAAGGGCTGGATGTGATCGCCATCAACATGTGGGGAGACAGGGAAGTTATCGACTTCGACGGCCAGCCGACGACCGAGAAGAATTTTGCGGCGGACCTGAAGGTCAATTTCACGCCGACCCTGTTGTTTCTCGACGAGCAGGGTGAGGTCCTTATGCGCCTGAACGGTTACTATCCGCCGCACAAGTTCGTCACCGTGGTGGACTTCGTGGCTCAGCGCAAGGAAAAGGAGATGAGTTTTCGCGATTACTGGGCGCGGGTTTCGCCACCTGCTGCGAGCGGTAAACTGCACACGGATGGGGCATATCTGCAGCCGCCCTACCGCTTGGCGGAACGCCGCGGTGGCAAACCGTTGCTGGTGCTGTTTGAACAGAAGGATTGCCCGCCATGCGACGAGCTGCACCTGGATATTCTCAAGCGCGAGCAAATTGCCAAAACCCTCGAGCGCTTCGACGTGGTGTTGCTGGATATGTGGTCAGAGACGCCGCTGCAGACGCCCGATGGCACCGATACCACAGCCCTTGACTGGTCGAAACAATTGAACATCCAGTATGCGCCCAGCATGGTTTTGTTCGACGAAGCCGGTCAGGAGGTCTTTCGCAGAGAGGCCTATCTCAAGGCGTTTCATACCCAGGGTTCGATGGATTATGTGCTTTCCGGTGCGTACAAGAGCGAACCGAGTTTCCAGCGTTACCTGCAGGAGCGGGTGACTGAACTCGAAGCCCAGGGGATCCACGTCGACCTCATGGAGTAAGCGCGGCGAATCCCTAGGGCTTCAAGAGCGTCGTCATCGCTCACACCTGAGCGGCGGGCCGTTCGCTGTGTTCACAGACTGAACTGCTGGCCCGTTATCCCTTTGCTGTCAGCTCCCATCAGGAAAAGATAGGGACGCACGACGTCTTCCGCTTTGTTGAGCCCCTGAGGATTCTCGCCGGGATAGGCCAGACTTCTCAAGCTGGTGGCGACCGGTCCGGGATCGAGACTGTTTACTCGTACGCAAGTGTTGCTTTCGGTTTCGTCTGCCAGCATCTGCATGAAATTCTCAATGGCGGCCTTGCTGATGCCGTAGGCACCCCAATACGCCTTGCCCCGTCTTCCAACGCTGTCAGAACTGAACAGAATCGAGGCATCCTTGCTCTGAAGAAGCAGGTTCAGGCAGCTGCGGGTCATCATGAAGGGCGCGTTGAGGTTCACCTGCAGAATTTTGTACCACAGTTCCGACTCGAAGTGTGCAATAGGAATGAGTGCGCCCAGCATGGCGGCGTTGTGGAGCAGGCCATCCAGCCGACCGAACTCCTTCTCTATGGTGTTCGCCAGATTCAGGTAGTCGTTTTCAGAAGCGCCTTCGAGGTTCATGGGGTAGATCGCCGGCTGCACACCCGCTGCTGATTCTATGGTGTCGTAGACCTGTTCCAGCTGGCGAACGACCTTGTCCAGGAGAATGACGGTTGCCCCGTACTGGGCGTAACTCCTGGCAACGGCGGCGCCTATCCCCCTGCCGGCGCCCGTGACCAGGATGACACGCTCACTGAGAAGATCTTGTCGTGGTCGCCAGTCGTCGGGAATCTGCATCGGCGAAGTTTAGCACGGCCATATTGTGTTTCTAAGCCGAAATTCTGCGTTACCCTCCCGGCCCTTTGTCGCGGGGTGCGCTGGGCCTGCAAAGGTATCTCAGGCTTTAATCTCATTGGCACACTCGCCCAGAATGCCCTGCGCGCATGCTATCCCGCTGCGAACGGCACCCTCCAATGTCGCCGGTAACTCATTGGCCGTGTAGTCGCCGGCGAGCCACAGGCCGGAGACCGGTATCCTGTTGGCGGGCCGCAGCTGATCGATACCGACACGGCTGCTAAAGGTCGCCCGTTTTTCGCGGATCAAGAGGCTGTTCTGGTGAGCGGGCCAATAGGGAAAGCTGCTCGCCAGCTCGGCCGCAATGCGCTTTGTCAGCGCTTCTCCCGTCATCTGTGCATGTGCTCCCCTGGCACTCATGACGACAGCCATCAGGCCTGGTTGGCCGCAGACGCGCCGGTCGAACACCCACTGCGCCAGTGCATCCTCGAGACCCAGCACCGGCTGCGGCAGGCGGGTCTGTTGCGGATACTGCAGGTAGAGGGTAGCGACGGGTTCGTTGCCCAGTTGAGCCAGTTTGTCGCAAAGCACCTGCAGGCGAGGGTGAGCGCTCATCAGGCGGCGGCTGATGAGGTGCGGTGTCGCCAGCACGACATGACTGGCATCGATTCGATGTTCAGCGATCCTGACACCGCGCACTGCGGTATCGTTGATGTCGAGGCCGGTAACACGTTGACCGACGTCGAGCCGGGCACCGCGCCGCTCCAGATAGGCGGCGCAAGGGCTCGGCAACAGCTCGCTGAGCGCCAGCCGCGGAATGAGGAGGTCAGAATGATCGCGTGCACCCAGAAAGGTCTCCCGCAGTGCACGTAGAAAGACGCGTGCCGACGCTTCGGAGAGCGGCGTATTCAGGGCGGCGATACACAGCGGGGCCCATAATTTGCGGATGAGCTCGGGTGTTTGTCCTTCGTCGCGCAACAAGGTCTGCACGCTGACGTCCTCGCGCTCGGCAATCCTCAGCCGCGGCAGCCTTCGACCGAATTGCATCGCCCGCAGCCGGTCCCTCGCGGACATACCGCGCGCGCCGAGCATGGCGCCCAGCATGTGCAACGGGGCGGGCAGGCGTGGAGCCTTCAAATGCAGGCTGACGTGCGTGCCTTTGAGCAGCGTGAGGGTCAGCGGAAGGCGCAGGAAGGCGCGCTGATGATCGACGCCGATCCTGGCCATCAGCTCCAACACCGTGCGGTATGCGCCGATGAAGAGGTGCTGTCCATTATCGACGGTCATTCCTCCGCCATGGATACTGCGCGCACGACCACCCGGCTGTCGCGCTGATTCGAGTACGGTGACGGGTACCCCGTGCGCGCAGAGTTCGGCCGCGGTCGCCAATCCCGACCAGCCGGCGCCGACGACGACAACCGGATTTCGTTCAGGCATGGGCCGTGGTTTTCAGATATTTGCGGTGCCGGCGGCGTTCTTTGCTCGCCGTCTTCCAGGCGATCCACAGTTTTCGCAGCGGCGTTAGGCTTAAGCGCTGTTGCATAACACGGAAGCCGTCCTCTTCAATCTCGTCCAGAAGAGTCTGGTATATCGCTGCCATGATCAGCCCGCTGCGCTGTGCGTGGCGGTCTTCAGCCGGCAGATGGGAAATGGCGCGCCGGTAATAGCGGCGTGCACGTTGTGCCTGCATGCCCAGTAGTTCATGCAATCTGTCTGTGTCCCTGAGCTCGAGCAGCTCGTCGCGGCTGACCCCATACTCCAGCAGCTCATCCTGCGGCAGGTAGATTCGGCCGCGCTCAGCGTCCTCGCGTACATCCCGCAGTATGTTGGTGAGCTGGAAAGCCGTACCCAGTTCCTCGGCGTACCTCAGCGTATCGCGATGCTGGTAGCCGAATATCTCCGCAGACAGTAAGCCCACGACGCCGGCCACTCGATGACAATAGAGGGCTAACTCGCTGAAAGACTCGTAGCGGCTTTGCTGCAGGTCCATTCGCATGCCGTCGATGATTTCCTGGAAATACTCGCCTGGCAGGTTGTAGCTCTGGATTGGCTGCTGCAGGGCGCGGCTGACCGGGTGTCGTGGTTGTCCCGCGAAACATCGTTCTATCTCCTCCTGCCACCAGTCCAGTTTGCTGTGAGCAACACCCGGGTCAGTGCATTCATCGACGACGTCATCGACCTCCCGGCAAAAGGCATACAGCGCCGTGATAGCCCGGCGTTGCTCCGCCGGCAGGAAGAGAAAACTGTAATAGAAGCTGGAACCGCTCTTGACCGCCTTGTGCTGACAGTATTGATCGGGGGACATGGTGTTCGGGGCGCTGTAGACGGTGAGTTAAGTTAGTGTACTGTCTGGCGACTTGCGATACAAAGGGCAGCAAGGCCGCAAACGGGGAAAGGCGAAATCGCCAGCCGCGAAGTACTTGGGCGGCACGCTGCCTTATCCCTGGATGCCTTGTTTGAGGGCGCACCAGACGATTCTGCGTCGGTCCTTGGCGGTGAGCCTGGGTGGATCGAACAGATCATCCCGGTTGCGTAGTTTTTCCAGTATCCGCATGCCGCCGAGGGTGATAGCTCGCAGTTCCAGCCCAAAGCGGCCGGTGATCCGTCTGCCGAGCGGGCTGCCGCTGCGCAGCAGTTCGGCAGCCCGCTCGATCTGCAGCTGAATCAGATCATGGAAGCGGGGGCTGTTGCGGCGCTGTTCGATATCGTCCTCGCATACCGCGAAGCGCTGCATTTCGTCCACTGGCAGGTAGATACGATGATTATTCCGGTAGTCCTCCTCGATATCCTGAAGAAAGTTGATCAGTTGCAGTGCGCTGCATATGGCGTTCGACAGGCTGAGCCTGTGCTCGCTTAGCTGCCCGGTCAGGTGAAGCATGAGCTCCCCGACCGGGTTGGCCGATCGTCTGCAGTAGTCCATGACTTCTGCAAAGTCCGAGTAGCGCGTCTTGCTGACGTCCTGGCGGAAGGCGCTGAGCAGATCACGAAACGGCTTGAGCGGTAGTCGATGGCGTCGAATGGTATCGGCGAGTGCCTGGAACATCAGGGTGTCGGGTGTGCCTTCCTGCTCAATGCTGTCCAGGGCTATGGCCATATCGTTCAGCTTGTGCAGACGACTGTCCGCGGCGACACCAGGGGTGTCAGCGATATCGTCGGCGGTGCGCGCAAATGCATAAATGGCCGCGACCGGGTCGCGCAAGCGGCCGGGCAGTAAAAGGGAGGCCACGGGGAAGTTCTCATGGTGGGACCGGGCCAGCGCGCGACACCACTGATAAGCCGGGCCGGCAGCGCTGGCGGATCTAATGGACATCGGCAGATGTGTCGCCATCCCCCTGGACGGAGCGTGGCAGGCGCTCGATCTGATCCGGCTCCGGCAGTTCTTTCTTCTCCTGAATGCCCATGTCCTTGAACTTGCGTGCGCCGGGCAGCACCCGGCTATCGAAGGAACCTACCGCCTTGTTGAAGCTCTCCACGCTGCGATTCAGGCTTATGCCCAGGCGGCTGAGGTGGTCGGCAAAGTTGCTCAGGCGTTCATAGAGATCCTCACCGACGATACGAATCTGTTCGGCATTTTCGGCCAGCGACTCCTGGCGCCAGCCGTAAGCGACGGCGCGCAGCAGGGCGACGAGACTGGATGGTGTGGCCAGCACTATTCTGTCGGCCATGGCGTCTTCCAGCAATCCGGGGTCGGCTTCCAGTGCTGCACTGAGAAACTGGTCGCCCGGCACAAACAGAACGACAAAATCGGGAGAGCGGGGAAACTGTTTCCAGTAGCGCTTGTCGGAAAGCTCCCTGACCCTGTCCCTGACATTTCGGGCGTGGCGCCGGATCTCCTGTACGCGCTCGGCTTCTTCGTTGGCCTCGACGGCACCCAGGTAGCCATCCATCGGTGCCTTGGCGTCGACAATAATTTCCCGTCCACCCGGCATACGCACCACCAGGTCAGGCCGCTGTTTTCCCCCATCGCACTCGACGCTCTGTTGCCGATCGAAATCACAATGCTCCACCATACCTGCGAGTTCGGCCAATCGTTTCAGCGTCAGCTCCCCCCATTGACCGCGTATTTCCGGTCGGCTCAAGGCCGTGACCAGCTTGCGTGTTTCGCCTTCCAGTTGCTGCTGGGTACCGGCGATCAATTCAAGGTGTCGGCTGAGAGATCCGAAGGCTTGCTGGCGTTCCTTTTCTATCGTCTGAATATGCTGATCCGCTTTCTCCAACGATTCACGAATCGGCTTGACCAAATTCTCCACCGCTTTCTCGCGCTGCTCGAGTTCTCCACTGGCCCGCGTCTGCAGCACCTTGAAACTGGTCTCGGCGAGTTTCAGGAACTCGCTACTGTTGGCTTTGAGGACGTCGCCGGCCAGCGACTTGAAAGTGGTTTCAAACTGGTTGCGGGCCTGCTCGAGCGTATGCGTTTTCTCCTCGAAAGCGGTGCGCTCATATTCCAGCAGGGTGTTCAGGCGGACGTTGGCTTCACGCAGGCGGATGATGGAACGCTGCCCACGGCCGTGGCCGATCAGCCAGCCCACGAGAACGGCCAACGACAACCCCATCAGTGCGGTCAGCCACTCGGCGAAGTTGACGTCGCTGAACAGTGCCGCCGTACCGCTGGCCGTAGCATGCAGCCATTGCGATATGTCCATAAGGGAGAATCATACATAAAATCCGCTGCTTATGCTCAAGAGAATGGAATGACGAGCCGACTGAGGCTGGCCACCAGCAATCCGATGACGGCACCGGCCAGCACATCGCTGGGATAGTGAAGGCCCAGTATGGGGCGCGACAGGGCGACCAGCAGAGAAAACGGTGCCAGCAGCCAGATGGTGCCGGGAAAGTGGCCGTAGACCACCGTGGTGAAACAAACCGCGTGCAGCGTGTGGCCGGAGGGGAAGCTGAACTGATCCAGCGGTGCTGTCGATTGCCGTATGCGCGGGTTCACGGCACAGGGCCGCTGGCGCGAGGTTTTTCGCTTCAGATAGCGGTAAATGAGCAGGGATGGTAGCGCGGCAGACAGCATGTGCGCCGTCGCCGCCCAGCCCGGCTTTCCATACACCAGTGGCAGGGTCAACATAAGACTGTACCAGAATACGCCATCGCCCAGGCGACTTATCAGCCGGAATAACCATTCAACGCTTCGGTAGGCGCTGATGCGGTTGAACCGAATACACAGACTGAGATCGAATTCGTAGAGACGGTTCACAGCCGATCCTCTGCGATTTGTTGCCGGACGAGCGCTGCGAAACGTTGCACGACACCGGGCCAGCCAAGTGACTCGGCGTAGACGGCCGCACCGCTACCCATTTTTCGTACTTCCTCAAGATCACGACAGACCTGCTCGGCGGCGTCCGTGAAAGCTGCTGCTGAGGTGCCCGATACCAGCACGCCTGTTTCCCTGGTGCTGATATGTTCCCGGGCCGCGGCCTGGTTATAGGCCACTACCGCCAGACCACTGGCCATTGCTTCGGTGACGACGTTGCCGAAGGTTTCGGTTTGACTCGGGAACAGGAAGACATCACCGGAGGCGTAGTGCCTGGCGAGACGTTCCCCGCGCTGCATGCCACAGAATACGAAGTCGGGATTGTCACGCTTTAGTGATTCATGCAGTGGACCGCCGCCCACCAGAACAAACAGCGAATCGGGACGTTGCTGTTGAATGGCACGAAACGCGGCTACCGCCGTGGCCATGTTTTTCTCCGCCGCGAGCCGTCCCACGTACAGGCACACCAGTTGGTCATCTCCAGCTCCCCACTGCATACGCAGTGCGCGGCAGCGCCGCTGCGGCGAGAACAGCTGGCTGTCAACGCCGCGTGGCAAAACCTCGACCTGGCCAAAGTCGAGCGCGTCCAGCTGTTCGGCCAGCGTGCGTGTGGGCGCCAGCGTGCAACGGGTGCGGCGGTGAAACCGGCGCAGATAACCCAGGATCAGCGGCGCCAGAAAACCCGCGTGATAGCGGTGGCTGTAACTGTGGAAATTAGTGTGGAAGCCACTCAACACCGGTATATCCAGTTCCCTGGCCGAGCGTACCGCCGACCAACCCAGTGGACCTTCAGTTGCGACGTAGAGCGCATCCGGACGCCTGTTCTGCCAGGCCGCCTTCAATTGTCCAGCCGCCGGAAAACCCAAGCGCAGATCCGGATACATGGGCAGGCACATACCCGGTACAAGGTGTTCTGCAAAGGCACCGTTGACTTGCGGCTCTTCCTCGGCGGATTGCCTGGGCCGAAAGACACTCACGGCAAAGCCCGACTCTTGCAGGCCATGGACCAGCTTGCCTAACGTCATTGCGACACCGTTGACCTCGGGAGGAAAAGTTTCGGTGACAAAGTCGATTTGTAGTCGATCAGTCAAAAAACCGCACCAGCCCTTGCTTGGTGGCCAGTGTGGTAGAGGTTTGTGACCGAATAATGTTGCTTGTGTGAACTATTTATTGCGTGAGAGAGAAACCTGGCCTTGAACACAGTGCACGCATGCCGGCCGATGGGAAGCTGGCGGGCGCACAGCCTGGTGTGTGCCTCGTCGCGGAAAGATGCTGTAAAGCCGTGTCTAGGCTATCCAGTCAAGGATATCCGACGGGTGTTGGATGAGGGCGGTTGCCCCCCAGGTTTCCGGCTCGTCGTCTTCCATCAAGTAGCCGAACATGGCTGCCAGGGTCGGCATGCCGGCATGGTGTCCGGCTCTGATATCCCGTTCTGCGTCGCCAACATAAAGGCAGCTTTCCGGTTCACCGCCTGCCAGCTTGCAGGCATGCAGCAGCGGTGCGGGGTGCGGTTTGCACTCGTTCAGGGTATCACCGGAGACAATGGCGGCCGCGCGCCGGCTGAGATCAAGCGCATCCATGAGTGGTTCCGTGAGCCAGGCGGGTTTGTTAGTCACCACACCCCAGTTGAAGCCGCGTTGTTCGATGCTGTTGAGGACTTCACCCATGCCCGGAAACAGGGTGGTGTGCTCGGCGATGTGTGCCTGGTAGTGGTCGAGTAACTGCCGTTTCAAGGCAGCGAAGTCGGGGTGATCGGGGCCGAGTTTGAAGCCCAGTTCGATCAGGGCACGGCCGCCGTGTGAAACGACGGGCCGGATTTGTTCAAAGGGCAGTGGCGCCCGATTATGGTAACGCAGTACCGCGTTCAAAGCATTGGCCAGATCGGGTGCTGTATCGAGCAGGGTGCCATCGAGGTCGAACAGGACAGTCTGGATTGATGGGTTCATTGGATCTTGTCGAGCGTGCCAGTGGTAGCGCGATACGAAGTCGGTTTCCCACGAAAAATATCAGCTGCGTCGCAGGTGCGCAGTTCCCAGTCCAACGCCTCATGTGGCCGGGGGGGGGGACACGCGCTCCCGCACAGTCAGTTGCCGTCGGTTCGACCGTTTAAGCGGCCTTTGTGAACCAGGCCAGGTAGTTCACATCAACGTCGCTACCGAGGCTGTAGTGCTGTGTGAGCGGATTAAAGCTCATGCCGGTGAGTTCATTCAATACCAGTCCGGCCGCTCGTGCCCACCGGTCCAGCTCCGAAGGTCTGATGAACTTGCGATAATCATGAGTCCCCTTCGGCAGCATGCGCAAAACGTATTCAGCGCCAATGATGGCGAACAGGTAGGACTTGGGGTTGCGGTTGATGGTCGAAAAGAACAACTGGCCACCCGGCTTGACCAGCTGAGCGCAGGCCTCTATCACGGATGCCGGGTCGGGAACATGCTCCAGCATCTCCAGGCAGGTGCAGACGTCGAAGGCCTGCGGATGCAGTGTGGCCATCTGTTCCGCCGTGCTGCGCTGATAGTCCACCTGTACCCCGGTTTCGTGCTGGTGCAGGCGGGCTACGGTCAGGGGCGCCTCACCCATGTCGATGCCCGTCACCTGCGCCCCCAGTTCGGCCAGACCTTCCGACAACAGGCCGCCACCGCACCCTACATCAATGACTTTTTGATCCTCCAAGGGAACACGTTCCCTGATGTAGTCGATACGCAAGGGGTTGATGTCGTGGAGTGGCTTGAATTCGCTGTTCGGGTCCCACCAGCGTGAGGCCAGTTCCTCGAATTTGCTGACCTCTGCGGGGTCTATGTTAGGTGCGCTGCCATTCATGCTGCACAAGATACCGAATTCAGTGCTCGGATTCACCCGCGGCGATACGCTCCTGCCAGTCGAGCGCACGGTCGATCAGTTTTCGCTCCTCGAGCTGAGTCAGTTCGCGGTCCTTGAGAACGTGTTGCCCGGCAACCCAGACATCTGTCACCTGGTCCCGCCCGGCGGCGTAGACCAGTTGCGAGACAGGGCTGTACATTGGCCGGGTTTCCAGGGTTTCCAGGTTGATGGCGGCAATATCTGCCCACTTGCCGACTTCGAGGGAGCCGATCTCTTCTGCCATACTCAGTGCCTGGGCACCGTTCAGGGTTGCCATTCGCAGAACACTGTGGGCGGGCAGGGCGCTGGCATCATTGTGTACGGCCTTGGCCAGCAGCGCCGCGGTGCGCATTTCTCCCAGCATATCCAGGTCATTGTTGCTGGCGGCACCATCGGTGCCCAGCGCCACGTTGACACCCGCGTCAATCAGTCGCTGTACCGGACAGAAGCCGCTGGCCAGCTTGAGATTGGATTCCGGGCAATGGATCACACTGGCACCGCTTTCACTCAGCCGTCGGATCTCATCGCTTTCCAGCTGGGTCATGTGCACGCCCAGCAGTGCGGGCGACAACAGGCCCAGCTGCTCCAGCCGTTGAAGAGGCCGTTGTCCACATTTGTTCAGGCTGTTCTCGATCTCGCTGGCTGTTTCGTGAAGGTGGATGTGAACCGGCAGTTCGAGCTCGTCGGCGAGTACCTGTACCTTCTGCAAAGGCGCGTCAGACACCGTATAGGGTGCGTGTGGCGCGAACGCACAACGGATGAGCGGGTGGTGACGGTAATCATCGTGCAGTGCCAGGCCCTTGGAAAAATACTGCTCCGGGTTCTCCGCATAGGCGCTCGGGAAATCAAGCAGAATCATGCCAACACAGGCGCGAATGCCGCTGTTGGCGGCGACGCGGGCGGTGACTTCCGGGAAGAAATACATGTCGTTGAAACAGGTGGTGGCGCTGCGCAGCATCTCGGCAACGGCAAGCTGGCTGCCGTCGTGCACGAACTGTTCGCTGACCCACTTCTGTTCCGCCGGCCATATGTGCTGTTGCAGCCAGTCCATGAGGTGCAGGTCATCGGCGATACCGCGCAGCAAGGTCATGGCGGCGTGTGTGTGGGTGTTGACCAGGCCGGGTATCAGTGCGTGCTGATCGAGTTCCAGCGTGAGCTGCCCTCGATAGCTCTGGCGGGCCTCTGAGCTGGGCAGGATGGCCGTCAGCCGGCCCTCGTCAATCGCGATGCTGTGGTGCTCGAGTACGGTGCCGTCGGGTTCCACCGGGATCACCCAGCGGGCGTGCAGCAGGGTTTCTGTTGTTTTCATTTGGTCCAGGGCCTGTTAACAGGGCTTAGTATAGCGGCCCCGGTGTGCGGCACAAAAAGCAGCCCCTGTCTGACGGATATTCGTTTATCTGCGCTGGCGGGGAAAAAGCTCGCCCGCGCCGCTTGCAGTTGGATCGAATAGGACCTATACCTGGGTCGGCATAACTACCGCGGTGAGGTACAGACATGACAAATTCTCACGACCAGGTTCGCGCCGTGTCCTGGGTGGATGGCAGTTTGCAACTGCTGGATCAACGGCGTCTGCCTCAGTTTGAGGAATTCGTGGTTTTACATGATTGCAAAGCGGTCGCGGATGCGATCCGCGATATGGTGGTGCGTGGTGCGCCGGCCATTGGTATCACCGCAGCCTACGCAGCCGTGATGGCTGCTGCCGCCCGGTTTGAGGCGGATCCGCAGCGCTGGCTTGACGCTTTCAAACAGGATCTGGAGGTATTGAAGGGCGCGCGGCCTACCGCCGTGAACCTGGGCTGGGCCGTGCAGCGAATGTGGCAGGCGGCAGAAGCGCTGGCGGGAGACCCTGTGCCGGTTTTGCTCGAACTGGCCCGAAGCATACACGAGGAGGATATTCGGGCCAACTACACGATGGGTGAACGGGGGGCAGCCTGTATCGAGCCCGGCAGCGCCGTGCTTACGCATTGCAATACCGGCTCGCTGGCTACCGGTGGCTATGGCACTGCGCTGGGTGTTATTCGCAGCGCCTGGTCGAGCGGAAAATTAAGCGCAGTCTACGCCGACGAGACCCGGCCCTGGATGCAGGGTGCCCGCCTGACCGCCTGGGAACTGGTCAAGGATGCCATTCCGGTCACTCTGCTGGTCGATGGTGCGGCGGCGCATCTTATGAAGCAGGGCAAGGTCCAGTGGGTGATTGTGGGCTCGGACCGTATCGCTGCCAACGGCGATGTGGCCAATAAGATCGGCACCTACAGCGCAGCCGTTGCGGCGCGTCACCACGGCGTCAAATTCATGGTCGTGGCACCGAGTTCCACGGTGGATATGAACGTTTCCTGCGGTGCGGATATTCCTATCGAGAGCCGTCCCGCGGCGGAGGTACTTGAGGTGGCGGGAATACCCCTGGCGGCGAGCGGGGCGCAGGCCTGGAATCCGGCTTTCGATGTGACGCCGGCCGAACTGGTGGATGTCATCGTCACCGAGCGCGGGGTCGTGGAGCGGCCGGACAGTGCCAAGATGTCCGCCATGATGAAGTGACAATAAATTGACGTGATGCCGTCAGACCCGTCTGAGAGCCGATCTGAGGCGCTATTGTGCAGATGCGGTCCCTATTAAAGCTATGCTATAATTTCGCTTTTACGCGCTCTGGTTGTTTGGGCGCGTCTCAGACTGGACACACAGGCAAGATCCGGCGCCGTGCTCTTCACAGACTCGCTGTCGATGCATTGCTGCAGAATGGACGGCCGCTCCGCTCGGCTGGCGGTCGGTAAAGCGCGCTGTGGTGGATTGGTTGCCGTAGGACAGATAGTGGATATTCATGGCTGATTTCGCCAAAGAGGTCTTCCCGGTCAATCTGGAAGACGAAATGCGTCAATCGTATCTCGATTACGCGATGAGCGTCATTGTCGGGCGCGCCCTCCCCGACGTTCGCGACGGATTGAAACCGGTGCACCGCCGCGTCCTGTTTGCCATGAACGAACTCGGCAACGACTGGAACAAACCTTACAAGAAGTCGGCCCGCGTCGTCGGTGATGTCATCGGTAAATACCACCCCCATGGAGACACTGCCGTCTACGACACCATCGTGCGCATGGCGCAGCCGTTTTCGCTGCGTTACATGCTGGTCGACGGCCAGGGTAACTTCGGTTCGGTGGATGGTGATTCGCCGGCGGCTATGCGCTACACCGAAGTGCGCATGGCAAAGATTGCGCACGAACTGCTCGCCGACCTCGACAAGGAAACTGTCGATTTCGTTCCCAACTACGATGAATCGGAACACGAGCCTGCGGTTTTCCCGACCCGCCTTCCCAACTTGCTGGTTAACGGCTCGGCGGGCATCGCGGTTGGTATGGCAACCAATATACCGCCACACAATCTTGGCGAAGTCATCAATGCCTGTCTCGCCCTGATCGACGACCCGGAACTCGCCATCAAGGACCTCATGGAACATATCCCGGGACCGGATTTCCCGACTGCGGGCGTCATCAACGGCGTGCGCGGCATCCACGAGGCCTATCACACGGGGCGGGGCCGTGTTTATATCCGTGCGCTCAGTCATATCGAAGGCGAGGACGGCGCCAAGCAGTCCATTGTTGTCACCGAGTTGCCCTACCAGGTCAACAAGGCGCGCTTGCTCGAGAAAATCGCCGAGCTGGTCAAGGACAAGAGAATAGAGGGTATCAGCCAGCTGCGCGACGAGTCCGACAAGGACGGTATGCGCATGGTCATCGAGCTGAAGCGTGGCGAAGTGGCTGAGGTGATTCTGAATAACCTGTATCAGCAAACACAGCTGCAGAGCGTATTCGGCATCAATATGGTGGCACTGGTAGACGGTCAGCCGCGCCTGCTGAATCTGAAGCAGGTCCTGGAGGCCTTTATTCGCCACCGTCGTGACGTGGTGACCCGGCGCACGGTTTACGAACTGCGCAAGGCGCGCGAGCGTGCCCATGTGTTAGAGGGACTCGCGGTTGCGCTGGCCAACATCGACGAAATCATCACGCTGATCAAGGCATCCAAGAGCCGCGCTGAGGCGCGCGCCGAGTTGGTGCGCCGGGAATGGCAGCCGGGTATAGTCACTGAATTGCTGCAACGTTCCGGCAGTGAAGCCTCACGTCCGGATGGTCTGGATGAAAGCTTCGGCTATCACGGTGACGTCTATCACTTGTCGGAGACCCAGGCGCAGGCGATATTGGATTTGCGCCTGCACCAGTTGACCGCTCTGGAGCAGGACAAGATTGTCGATGAGTATAAAGAGGTTATAGCTCGCATCGACGAGCTGCTCGAGATACTGAATAATCCGGATCGTCTCATGCAGGTCATCCGCGATGAGCTGATTGAGGTTCGTGAAGAGTTCGGCGATAAGCGCCGCACAGAGATCCTGGTTGACCAGCTCGACCTCACCATGGAAGACCTGGTTACCGAGGAAGACGTGGTGGTAACCCTTTCGCACTCGGGTTACGCCAAGTCGCAACCGCTCTCCGACTACCGGGCGCAGCGGCGTGGAGGTCGCGGAAAATCGGCCACCAGAGTCAAGGAAGAAGACTTCATTGACAAGCTCTTCATCGCCAGTACCCACGATACCATCCTGTGTTTCAGCAGCCGTGGCAAGGCCTATTGGTTGAAAGTCTACCAGTTGCCGCAGGCGGGCCGTATGGCGCGCGGAAAACCCATTGTGAACCTGTTGCCGTTGGAAGAGGGTGAACGCATTAACGCCGTACTGCCGATACGCGAGTACACCGATGATCAGTTCATCTTCATGGCCACCGCGCAGGGTACGGTCAAAAAGACGCCCTTGTCTGATTTTTCACGTCCGCGCAGTAACGGCATTATTGCAGTGGATCTGCGGTCGGATGACTACCTGGTCAACGTGGATATTACCGATGGATCAAGGGACGTCATGTTGTTCAGCGACGCCGGCAAGGCGATCCGTTTCAAAGAGTCCGATGTGCGCCCGATGGGCCGCACAGCCTGTGGCGTGCGCGGTATTCGTTTGAAAACCGGCCAGAAAGTCATTGCACTGATCATCGTCGATGAGGGCAGCGTTCTCATGGCGACGGAGAACGGTTATGGTAAGCGGACGCTGGTGTCCGACTATCCCAGCCACGGACGAGGCGGACAGGGCGTGATCTCGATTCAGGGCTCGGACCGGAACGGTGACGTCGTTGGTGCGGTGCTTGTTCAGGATGAGGATGAGATCATGTTGATCAGCAATGCAGGTACACTGGTGCGTACCCGCGTCAACGAGATTTCCACGATGGGCCGCAATACGCAGGGGGTGCGGCTCATCAACCTGCACACTGATGAACGGCTGGTTGGCGTAGAGAGAGTCGTCGAGGTTCAGGACGAAGATTCTGAACCGGTGGATTAAGTCCTCCGATCGTATTGGTTCTCTGCCGGAACGCTTAACCGCTCACGCCGGGTGTACCCCTGAGGGGTGGTGGCGATTCACCGCCGGCGTCACGGCCGCCCCCTGTCGATCAAGCTTTTTGATTCAGGAGACTTAGAGCATGGCAAAGGTTTATAACTTCAGTGCTGGTCCCGCCGTTCTACCGGCTGAAGTGCTGGAGCGGGCGCGAGAGGAATTGCTGGACTGGCACGGCAGCGGCATGTCGGTGATGGAGATGAGCCATCGCGGCAAGGAATTCATGTCCATCGCGCAGAAGGCGGAAGCCGACCTGCGCGATCTGATGAAGATTCCAGATAACTACAAGGTGCTGTTCCTGCAAGGCGGTGCATCCAGTCAGTTTGCCATGGTGCCGATCAATCTGTTGCGCGGCAAGAACAAGGCGGACTACATCTGGACAGGCGCCTGGGGCAAGAAAGCGATCGCCGAAGGGCGACGTTATTGCAACGTGAACGTTGCTGCCAGCTCGGAAGCGGACAACTTTACCACCATTCCGGAACCCAGCACCTGGCAGTTGGATGCCGATGCGGCCTACGTACACTACACGCCCAACGAAACGATTGGCGGCGTGGAGTACCACTGGATCCCGGACGTCGGCGATGTGCCACTGGTTGCTGATATGTCTTCTACTATTCTGTCACGGCCGATCGATGTCAGCCGCTACGGCGTCATTTATGCGGGCGCACAGAAGAACATCGGGCCGGCGGGATTGACCGTTGTCATCGTGCGCGAGGACCTGATCGGACAAGCCTTGGATGGTCAACCGGTCATGTTTGACTATGCGACGCACGCAGGCAGCGACTCCATGTACAATACTCCGCCAACCTACAGCTGGTATCTGTCCGGCCTGGTTTTCGAATGGCTGAAAGAACGGGGTGGCTTGGAGGCCATTGCCAAGATCAACCACGGTAAGGCGCGGATCCTGTACGACGTCATTGATGAATCTGATTTTTATAGCAATCCGGTTGATCCGGATTGCCGTTCCTGGATGAACGTGCCGTTTACGCTGGCTGATGCCGGCCTGGACGCCGATTTTCTCGAGGAGGCCAAACAGGCGGGCTTGATGACCTTGAAAGGCCATCGTTCCGTGGGGGGCATGCGTGCCAGTATTTACAATGCCATGCCGGAAGAAGGCGTCAATGCGCTGGCCGATTTCATGACGGATTTTGAAAAGCGTCGAGGATAGAGATACAAGACCCATGTACAAGATTCTTACTCTGAACAATATTTCGATTGCCGGCCTGGAACGTCTGCCCCGCGACGGCTATGAGGTCGCCTCGGAGATTCAGCATCCTGATGCGATTCTGGTGCGCTCTTTCAATATGCACGATATGGAGATTCCTGAGTCGGTAAAGGCCATCGGTCGTGCCGGCGCCGGGGTTAACAACATCCCTGTCGATGCTATGAGCAAACGCGGTGTTCCTGTGTTCAACGCACCGGGTGCCAATGCCAACGCGGTGAAGGAGCTGGTGATCGCCGGCATGTTGATCGCAGCGCGCAACCTGGTCCAGGGCTGGAGTTTCGCGCGTGGCCTGACGGGGGATGACGCCGAAATCAGCAAGCAGGTGGAGGCCGGCAAGAAAGACTTTGCCGGAATGGAGTTGCCGGGGCGCACGCTCGGAGTTGTCGGCCTGGGCGCCATCGGTGTGCAGGTTGCAAACGCTGCGCACGCACTGGGGATGAAGGTGATTGGTTACGACCCGGATATCACCGTGCAGAGCGCCTGGCAGATGTCTTCCGATGTCGAGCAGGCCAGCGGTATCGATGACCTGCTGTCGCAGGTGGATTTTGTGACCTTCCACGTGCCACTGGTCGATGCAACGCGGCACATGATTAATGCCGAGCGCCTGCGCACCATGAAAAACAAGGTCGTGCTGCTCAATTTCTCGCGCAACGGCATCATCGACGACGAAGCCGTGGTCAAGGCCCTGGACGATGGCAAGATTTATGCGTACGTCTGTGACTTTCCGAGTAATCTGCTGAAAGATCATCCGCGGGTCGTTACCCTGCCGCACCTGGGCGCTTCGACCCAGGAGGCGGAAGATAATTGTGCCATCATGGTTGCCGATGAGATTCGTGATTACCTGGAAAACGGCAATGTCAGAAACTCCGTGAATTTCCCCAAGGTGTATATGAAACGCTACGAGGGATACCGGCTGGCGGTGGTTAACGAAAATGTACCCAATATGCTCGGGCAGATTTCCACCACGCTGGCAGAATCCGGTTTCAATATTGTCGATATGATCAACAAGTCCAAGGGTGGCCTGGCTTACACACTGGTCGATGTTGACGGCGAGGTTTCGCAGGAATGCATCGACAGGATTTCGGCGACGCCGGGTGTGCTGGCCGTTCGGGCGCTTTAGACCGGGCACGCGCCGATGTCAGATTCCACTCTGAACAAGCTGCGAATCCGGATCGACGAATTGGATGAAGAGATCCAGGCCTTGCTCAGTGAGCGTGCGGCGTGTGCGCAGAAGGTCGCCGAGGCCAAGCAGACCCACGATGACAGCGCCTTCTACCGCCCGGAACGTGAGGCCGAGATACTGCGGCGGGTCAGGGAACGTAACGAGGGGCCGTTGTCCGATGACGAAATGGTGCGTTTGTTCCGTGAAATCATGTCGGCCTGTCTGGCACTGGAACAGCCGCTGACCGTTGCCTATCTGGGCCCCGAGGGCACCTATACACAGGCTGCCGCGCAAAAGCGTTTCGGCCATTCGGTCAATCTGAAATCATTGGCAGCCATTGATGAGATATTCCGCGAGGTGGAGGCGGGCAGCGCCGATTTCGGCGTCGTTCCGGTGGAGAATTCCACCGAGGGCGCAATCAATCATACGCTGGACATGTTTATCCGCTCGCCGTTGAAAATCTGTGGTGACGTGGAGCTGCAGATTCACCATCAGTTGCTGGCCAGCGGCACGAGCCTGGACGGGATCAACAGCGTGCGGGCCCACCAGCAGGCGCTGGCGCAATGCCGGGAGTGGCTGGACGCCAACCTCGCGGGCCTGGAGCGCGTGGCCGTGAGCAGCAACGCGGAGGCGGCACGCCTGGCACACGAAGATGAGTCCGTTGTTGCCATCGCCAGCGAGACGGCCGCGGAAATGTACGGCTTGAACGTGCTGGCTAAGAACATCGAGGACGACCCCAACAATTCAACGCGTTTTCTCGTGGTGGGGCGTCAGAAGGTCGCACGCAGCGGACGCGACAAGACATCACTGATGGTCGCGGTACACAACAAGCCGGGTGCTTTGTATTCACTGTTGGAACCGATCGCCCGTCACGGTGTGAGTATGACCAAGATCGAATCGCGTCCTTCGCGCGTCAGTAAGTGGGATTACGTATTTTTCGTCGATGTGGAAGGACATGTACAGGACGACAACGTGGCGGCGGCATTAGAGGAGCTGGCCACCGAGGCCTCGCTGTTGAAGGTGCTGGGATCCTATCCCAGATGTGAACTGTAAGGAGCCTCTGCTTGATTGGGGGTGGGCGTGTATGGGCCATTGTCTGCGCTTACACGATATCGTGGCGTAAAGGTTACCAGGGTCGCAAAAGCATATACTCGTTGCACAGCGTGCTTGGTGGTTCCCGGATTGGAATCTGATGCAGAAAACCATTGAACAATTGGCTGCCCCGGGTGTTCGGGCACTGAAACCCTATGCGCCCGGTAAGCCGTTGAGCGAGCTGGAACGGGAATACGGCATTCGGCACGCGGTCAAGCTGGCCTCAAACGAGAATCCTCTGGGTCCGAGCCCCCGGGTACTGGCGGCTCTGCGGGCGCAGTTCGATGATCTTGCCCGTTACCCCGATGGCAACGGTTTCGGATTGAAAACCGCACTGGCCAAAAAGCTCGGCGTGCCGATGGAATGTATCACTCTCGGCAACGGCTCCAACGATGTGCTGGAACTGGTGGCGCGCGCCTTTCTCTCACCGGCCTCGGCCGCAGTCTACTCGGCACACGCTTTTGCGGTTTATCCCATTGTGACGCAGGCCATCGGTGCGCGCTCCAATGTGGCGCCGGCGCATGATGGTAGTCGCGGGCCGAAGTATGGCCACGATCTTGATGCCATGGCCGAGTGCGTCGATGCCGAAACGCGTGTCGTGTTTATCGCCAATCCGAACAACCCAACCGGAACCTGGCTGGGTCACGATGAACTGCGCGCCTTCGTAGAAGGGGTGCGCAGCGACATCGTTGTGGTGATCGACGAAGCCTATTTCGAGTATGTCAGCGAAGCCGACTACCCGAACGCCATGGCGTGGGTTGCAGAGTTCCCCAACCTGCTGGTGACGAGAACTTTTTCGAAAGCCTATGGCCTGGCCTCGCTGCGAGTGGGTTATGGCGTCTGCCAACCGGAAATGGCGGATCTCCTGAACCGTGTTCGTCAGCCCTTCAATGTCAGCAGTTTTGGGCAGGCCGCCGCGGAGGCTGCACTGGAGGATGAGGCGCATTTGCAGCAGAGCGTCCAGCTGAATCAGGCGGGTATGCGGCAACTCGTCGACGGACTTCAGGCGTTGGATCTGGCGTTTATCCCGTCGGTGGGTAATTTTGTTTCCGTCGACGTAGGACGGCAGCCCGCTGAGGTCTACGAAGCTCTGTTAAGAGTCGGTGTGATCGTCCGGCCAGTGGATAACTATGGTTTGCCGGGTCACTTGCGAATCAGCATCGGCTTGCCCGAGGAAAACCAACGTTTTCTTGACGCGCTGGCGGAGGTGTTGGCGGTATGATCGAGCGCTTGTGCGTCATCGGCGTTGGTCTCATCGGCGGTTCATTGGCGCGGGCACTGCGTGAAGCGTCGTACGTCAGCGAGGTCGTAGGTTGCAGCCGCAGTGCCGAGCACCTTCAACAAGCGGTGGACCTCGGTGTCATCGATCGCTATGACACCGACCCGGGTAAAGCGGTGCGCGGCGCAGATATGGTGTTCGTCTCCGTCCCGCTGGGCGCGATGGCCGCCGTTTTCAGCGCCATCAAGGATGAGCTTGCCGATTTCGCAGTGGTGACGGACGGCGGCAGCGCGAAGGCCAGTGTGGTCGAGGATGTCAGCAAGGCGGTGGGCAGAGTACCACCCTGGTTTGTACCGGGACATCCTATCGCCGGAACCGAACAGAGTGGTGTCGCGGCCTCGTTCGCCGACTTGTACAAAGGGCGACGGATCATACTCACGCCTACGGCGGAAACGGATGCCGAAGCGGTCAGTAAAGTGCGTGCCATGTGGGAGGCCACCGGTGCCTCGGTCAATGAGATGGATGTCGAGCACCACGATGAAGTGCTGGCTGCAACCAGCCATCTTCCGCATATGCTGGCATTCGTGCTGGTGGAGAGTCTGGCACGAATGAGCGAACAGCGGGAGATTTTCGAGTATGCAGCCGGCGGTTTTCGGGACTTCACGCGAATAGCATCCAGTGATCCGGTAATGTGGCGGGATATCTGTCTCGCCAACCGGGACGCGCTGTTGGCCATGGTAGAGCACTTCAGAAACGATCTCGATGAGCTGACAGCGGCAATTCGGGACCGGGATGCGGACAGGATCTTACAGATCTTCCAGGATGCAAAAGCGGCCCGGGATGCCTTTGCAGGTTGACGTAGGCGCTCCCCTTCGTGGAGACAGGGGTTAATAGGTGGTTTTGGCAGGTTGTTGAACAGCGTTAGTGGACCAGCCTTTACAAGACTGTCGGCCGCAGGGAAGCGGCCGTCAAGCGTACAGGGATGTATTCACAGCGTGTCTTGTAAAGGCTGGTCCACTGACGCCAGCATCACCCATGATCAGGACATATTTGTGAGCAGAACTTCGAACATACAATTCACGGCCCGGGCGGGCGGCTCGCTGAGGGGGCAGCTGCGCGTGCCGGGTGATAAATCGATCTCCCATCGCTCGATCATGCTGGGTTCCATCGCTGAAGGGGTGACCGAAATCAGCGGGTTTCTTGAAGGCGAAGACAGCCTGGCGACACTGAAGGCGTTCCGCGCCATGGGGGTGACCATAGAAGGGCCGACGGCTGGCAAGGTCAGGGTTCACGGTGTGGGTCTGCATGGCCTCAAGGCGCCTTCGCAAGCCCTCGATCTGGGTAATTCCGGTACCTCGATGCGTTTGCTGTCGGGTTTGCTGGCCGGACAGGCATTTGATGTCGAACTGGTGGGGGACCATTCACTGATGAGTCGTCCCATGCGACGGGTGACGCAGCCGCTTGCGAAAATGGGGGCTCAGATCGAGACCACGGCGAGCGGTACCGCACCCTTGAAAATCAGGGGTGGTCAGGCGTTGCAGGGCATCAGCTACGATATGCCCGTCGCCAGCGCCCAGGTGAAATCCTCCCTGCTGCTGGCCGGACTGTATGCCAGCGGGCGCACCTGC
>Ga0209536_100002668_pt1 | contig 29090 bp, 27 predicted proteins | sample DeeMarSeWOR28_12_FD_187461 | JGI IMG/M metagenome (GOLD analysis project Ga0209536, IMG submission 187461) | Marine sediment microbial communities from White Oak River estuary, North Carolina - WOR-2-8_12 (SPAdes) (version 2) | ecosystem: Environmental > Aquatic > Marine > Intertidal zone >...
CGCTCGATCCCGCCGCTATCGACTGTACGACCGTCCACCGGACGATCGCGAACGGGGTGCCTGACCCCGATCTCATCGTTCGAACCGCCGGTGAGCAGCGCCTGTCGGATTTCCTGCTGTGGGAAGCCGCCTACGCCGAGTTGTACTTCACCAACCTGCTGTGGCCCGAATTCCGGCGGGGAGACCTCGCGGTAGCCGTCTCCGAGTATCACCGGCGCGAGCGGAAGTTCGGCGCCGTCCCCACACACTCGACGCGCTGAGCACCGGAGGGTCGGGCGGGCAGGACGCCCTGGTTTCGCCTACACCCAGCGTTACCTCATTCAGGGCCGCTCGCGCTCCGGTTGAAGTGGCTCGAGGCCGAGCGTGCGCCCTTTGTCGATTGCGGGGATTCCCTCAGCCAACCACACGGGTGCCGGCGCAGCGAGGAGGTAATGGTCGAAATACTGCTGCAGGCGGATGTTCCAGTCCCGCTTCTCCGCAAACGTGACCGGCCAGTGCGGCGCGTCGTTGTAGTTGACCAACCATGCGGGCTTCCCGAGCCGGCGCAGCGCCACGAACAGCTCGATTCCCTGATACCAGGGCACGGCACCGTCCCGGTCGTTGTGCATGATGAGCAGGGGGGTCTCGATCCGATCGGCCCAGAATATGGGTGAGTTCTCGATGTAGCGGACGGGGGCCTCCCAGAGGGTCGCACCGATCCGGCTTTGGGTCCGCTCATACTGAAACATGCGGCTCATACCCGAGCCCCACCGAATCCCCCCATAGGCGCTGATCATGTTGCTCACCGGCGCTCCTGCTGCCGCCGCCCGGAAGAGATCCGTCTTGGTCACGATGTACGCGATCTGGTAGCCTCCCCAGCTGTGCCCCTGGATGCCGATCCGTGCCCGATCGATGTACCCCTCCTCGAGCAACTGCAGCACCCCAGGCACGACCGCGTCGAGCGCGCTCTCACCCGGATAGCCCTCGCGATACACGATGTCGGGCATGAACACGACGTAGCCGCGGCTCGCGTAGAACACGGGACGGACGACCGACCGGTGCGGGATCGGTGGGAAGTGGGTGTGGAGATTGTCCGAATCCCGCTCGTAGAAGTTCACCATGAGCGGGTATTGCTGCTCCGGATCGAAATCCTCGGGCTTGTACACCAATCCCTGGAGGCGCACGCCGTCGCCCGAGATCCACTCGACGAGCTCCACCGTCGCCCAGCGGTAGCGGGACTGCTGAGGATTCGCGTCGCTCAGCCGGATTGGCGACGACCAGTCGGGGTCGCTCACCCACAGATCGGGAAACTCGGCGACGTCCTGGCGGGTGAAGAGCATGCGCTCCGCGCTCTTCGCACGGCCAAGGAGCTCGTAGCGCCGGTCCTCAAAGACCAACCGTTCCGGCGGTGCATCGCCCGTCACGCGGTCGCGGTACACGCCCGACGCCTTGCTACGGTAGTGAAACGCGGTCAGCACGATGGGCGCATCGGGATCGATCGCATCGACCTCCGGATCCAGCCGGGCGTACCGCAGCCGAGTCGAGTCGCGCCGGCCCGCTCCCTCGGTGATCCGGCGAGCCGGCCGCTTGCCGGTGGGGTCGGTCCACCAAATGTCGTACCGGTCGTACACGAGGAACCCGCCGTCGTCGCTCGTCCAGCCGGCGCTACCGTACGGCGGGGGTGGCGAGGGCGTATCATGCTCCTCGTCGTACAGCGGGTACGGAATGCTCGCGGTGAGCGGCTCGACCGGCCCTCCGCGAACCGCCCGGGCCTGCCAGCCCTGTGTCGCATAGTCATACCAGTACACGTAGCTGCCATCAGGCGAGAGCGACGGAGTGGCCTGCGTCTCCTGCAGCAGGATCTCCCTCTCACCGGTGCGCAGGTCGACCAGGTAGACGTCTCGATACCTGGGCGTATCCCATGAGACCCGTCTCCGGTAGGCGAGATCGGACTCGCCGAGCGCGACGTCCGCGTCGCCGTCACGTCCGAGCGCGACGTCGGGCAGATCCTCCGATGCCAGCTGGATCAGTCGGCCTCGGCGTAGTTCGAGAACGGCGAGATAGCTACGCTTGCGTTCCTCGTCGAGTTGCTCCTGCTGCTGGGGCTGCAGGTAGGGATCTCGCCAGTGCCACACGTCGACGACGACGCGCTCGTCGTCCGTCAGGCTGTCGGTGTCCTCCCGAGGCGGTGCCGGTGCGGTGCCGAAGAACAGCCTGGCGCCGTCCGGCGAGAATGCAGGTGGCCGATCACCGCTCACCACCCAGCCGTCGGGCATGCCGGTGCGCCCCTCCATTGGAACGACGAGCCGGGCTGTGGCATCGCCGTCCCGCCAGCGGTGCACCGCCCACCGCCTCGGTTTCTCGTCGTCTGTGGAGGCGAGGAACGCGAGCTGCTCCCCGGCATCGTCGAACGCGAAGGCGCGGTAGTCGCCGGACCCCGCCAACACGTGCACCGCTTCAGCCTCGCCCGGGGCGACCAGCCAGACGCCGTGGCTCGCCGAGTCGACACCGCCCACCGCATACGCCGCCCGTTTGCCGTCTTCCGCCAGCAGGTATGCCGTGACACCCTCCACGCGCCGCTCATGCTTCTCCGCAGGGTGGTACAGCACCAGCTCGTTCCCCTTCTCAGTCGGTGTGTCGTCCGGCGGATCCTCGGCGCTCCCCTGAGCCCCACCCGAATCGACGGCCGCCTCGAGCAGGATGGCGATCCACTCGCCGCCTTCGGTCGGAACCGCAAACGATTCGACGGCCCCGAACCGGACGACGTCGCCGCTCGTGAGATCGAGGATGCCGAGCGTGTCCTTCGGGAGCTCGTCATCGTCGCGCTTCGCACGACGTGCCGCCCGCACCGAGTCGAGTGCGGGGCGGATCGTCATGACGACGAACCGGGCGTCAGGCGTGAATCGGGCCTCGTCCACGCCCCCGATGGCATGCTCCGTCTGCGTCGTGACACTCCGCACGCGCAACGCGGGATCGCCGTCCTGCAGCGTGAGCCGGTACAGAAGCCACGCGCCGTCGGGGGACAACGCCGCGTCCTCGATCGTGTGCCATTCCTCATATGCGGCGTGATCGAGCGCAGGCTTGTCTTGGGCGACCGCCGCCGCGGCGACGAGCGTGAGGGCCAGGGACAGCGGAGTGCTGTAGCGCATTGCATCGGCTCCGGAGTATCGGTGCGGGAGCGGTTCGGCGGGATTGCATGGCAAACCTACCGGCGCTCGCGGATCGTCTCAAGCGACCGTGATGCCGGACGGCACGACGGCGAGCGTGCCGGAGGCACGTCCGCGTGGCGCGGTCGAATCATGCGCCCTCTGCTATGGGACGACCCGGCCGGCATTATCTTCCGGACCATGCGCCACCTACTCCTCCGCACCGTTTGCACCGTACTTGCTGCGTCCGCCGTGGCGTCGACGGCCACCGCACAGCAGGACACACCGGTCACCATCTCGTGGACCCCGCAGCAACCGCGTCAAGGATCGGCTGTGCAGATCGTCGTCCTGTTCTCGGATGTGCCGAGTGTCGGGGACTCGATTCCGCCGGTGCGCGGACACCTCGCCGGGCAACAACTGCACTTCGAGCGCACCAACCGCGGATTGTACCGCGCGATCGGCGCCATCCCCGTCTCGGCCGCGACGACGATCCCCCTCTTGCTCGAGCTCGGCCTGCCCGGAGAGGCGGAGGACCGTACGGTCCGAATCCCCGTGACCGAGGGTGAGTTCACCGTCGAGCGACTGTCGGTCGCGCCGCAGTACGTGGCCCCACCCGACTCGGCGTTGCGGATCAGAATCGCCGAGGAGCGGGCACGGGCCGGGGAGGTCTCACGACGCACGCACGCGACGCCGCGGCTGTGGCAGGGAACGTTCGCGGTCCCGGTGGACGGTCGGGTGACGAGCCCGTTCGGCAAGGGCCGCGAGTTCAACGGCGTGGTGCAGAGCCGCCATATGGGGACGGATCTGAGTGGCATCACGGGTACGCCGGTGCGGGCCCCCAATCGCGGCGTGGTTGCGCTCACGGGTGACTTCTACTACGCCGGACGGGTGGTGTACCTCGATCACGGTGCGGGCCTTGTCACGGTCTACATGCACCTGAGCGAGATCGTCGTCGCTCCGGGCGATACCGTCGAGGTCGGGCAGCTGCTGGGCCGGGTCGGCGCGACGGGGCGCGTCACCGGGCCGCATCTGCACTGGACGGCGCGCTATGGGTCGGTCTCGTTCGATCCCCTCACCCTGTTCACGGCAGAGCTCGAGGCCTTCCAGACCGCGGCACCATGAGCGGGATGTGAGGCACGCAAGAATCGGGTTGTCCGCGGTGCCGTCGTGCGCGACGTTGCAACCTCACCGCAGACGAGTCGCCCGACCATGACGACAGCAGATGCCGAGCGCGTCACGCGCGCCATCCGGTACCTCGAGCAGCACAGCCGAGTGCAACCGTCTCTGGAGGCGGTCGCCTCGGCCGCGGGGCTGAGCCCATATCACTTCCAGCGTCTGTTCCGGCGGTGGGCAGGCGTGTCTCCGAAACGGTTCCTGCAATTCCTCACCATCGGGAGCGCCCGGGAAGCGCTCCGCGAGGGCCGCAGCGTGCTCGAGTCGGCCTACGACGCCGGGCTGTCGGGCCCGGGTCGGCTGCACGATCTGTTCGTCACCTTTGACGCCGTGACGCCGGGTGAGTTCAAGAGCCGCGGTACCGGCATGGCGATCGACTACGGGTTCGTCGATACCCCGTTTGGCGACAGTTTCCTCGCGCTCACGGAGCGCGGCATTTGCGGGCTCGCGTTTCTCGATGCGGGCCGGCGTCGGGAAGCTCTCGCGGACTTCCGAGCCAACTGGCCGGGGGCCGTCCTGCGACGAGCACCGCGCCGTACCGCCGATGCTGCCCGACGCATCTTTCGGCCAGGCGGCGCGGTCGAGCGGCTCATGCTCGATCTTCGCGGCACGAACTTCCAGATCAAGGTCTGGGAGGCGCTGTTGCGCATCCCTCCGGGCAGCCTGGTGTCGTACGCCGACCTGGCCGGCGCCGTCGGGCAGCCACGGGCCCATCGCGCGGTCGCCTCGGCCGTCGCGCGCAATCCGGTGGCGTTCCTGATCCCGTGCCATCGGGTAATCCGGCAATCCGGCCGTTTCGGGGAGTACCGCTGGGGGACCGAGCGGAAGCAGGCGATGATCGGGTGGGAGGCCGCTCAGCGGGAGACCACACGGTCCCGCAGCTAGGCCGATCGCGCCTCGACCGGGTTGCGCAACACGCCGACGCCCGGGATCTCCACCTCGACGACGTCTCCCGGCTCGAGCGGTCCCACGCCCGACGGGCTGCCGGTCGCGATGAGGTCGCCCGCCTCCAGCGTCATGATGTGCGAGATGTACGCGATCACGAACGGAATACCGAAGACCATATCGCTCGCCCGGCCGTGCTGCCGCTCCTTACCGTTCACGCGGCACATGACGGAGAGATCGCGCCAGGCGCCGAGCGCGTTCAACGGTACCGGCTCGGGCCCGGCCGGGCAGAACGTGTCGAATCCCTTGGCACGGGTCCATTGGGCATCCAGCTTCTGGAGGTCTCGCGCGGTCACGTCGTTCACGCAGACGATGCCGGCCACCGCATCGAGGGCGTCCGCCTCGCTCACCCGAGACACCCGTCGCCCCAGCACGACGCCGATCTCCCCCTCATGCTCCACGCGGGTCGACTCGGCTGGCAGCACGATCGCCTCGCCCGGCCCCACGAGCGCCGATGGCGGCTTGAGAAAGAGGAGCGGCCGGTCGGGCACGACGTTGCCCAGTTCCGTCGCGTGCTCCGCGTAGTTCCGTCCCACGCATACGATCTTGCTCGGTCGCAAATGAGGATGTTCGCTGCTCACGGTCGGCCCCGGATGGTGACGCCGGGAACATAGCGCACGGCACCTGGCGCCGGCGAACCGCACCACGCACCTTCCGGCCATGCGCCACGGAGTGTCGTCGTGACCCCGCCACTGGCAGTGCTCGCCGTCGCAGGCGGGATTGCGCTCCTGACCGGAGGGGGCGAGCTGCTCGTGCGCGGCGCCGTCTCGCTCGCGCAGCGGCTGCGGGTGTCGACGGCCGTCATCGGCCTCACGCTTGTCGCCATCGGCACTTCGATGCCCGAGATGTCGGTAAGCGTGCTCGCCGCCGCCGGGAGGCAGCCGGACATCGCCGTCGGCAATGTCGTCGGATCCAACATCTTCAACGTGGCGGCGATCCTCGGCCTGGCAGCGGCCATCCGACCGCTCACCGTGCACATGAGCGCGGTTCGGCTCGAATGGCCCTTCATGTTCGTGACCATGGCGGTCGCGCTGCTCCTCGCGCGGGACGGCGCTATCGATCGTCTCGAGGGTGCGTTCCTGTTGGTCTCCTTCACCGTCTTCACGGCCTTCATGGTGCGGATCGCGCGGCGGGAGGTCAGTGTGAAGGACGTCGACGAGATCCGCGCCGCCGTCGCCGGCTTCACGCCAACGGCGGCCGTGTCCCGGACGCTGCGGGACGTCGCGTCGGTCGTTGCCGGCGTGGCGCTGCTCGCCGGGGGAGCGCGGGCACTCATCGTGGGTGGCACCACGCTCGCGGACGTCGTCGGGATCTCCGAGCGTGTTGTGGGCCTCACGGTGGCCGCGGTCGGCACCAGCCTGCCGGAGCTCGCGGCATCCCTGATCGCCGCCCGCCGCGGCCAGGCGGATATCGCGCTCGCCAACGTGCTGGGCTCCAACATCTTCAACGTGCTCGGCGTGCTCGGCACCGTCTCGGTCATCACACCCCAGGCCGTGCACCCAGGGATCATCGCGAGCGACCTGTGGTGGATGGTTGGAACGTCCCTCCTGCTCTTCCCGCTCATGCTCACAGGGCGTCGCGTCGGACGCGGCGAGGGAATCGTGCTCCTCGCCGTCTACGGCGTCTACCTCTCTACGCTTCGCTGAGGGACTGCGCCGGCGGTGGTCGCTCCATCGGCCGCCGACGCCCGTCGCCGGAGTAGCGGCTCGAGGTACGACCAGACCGTCTGCGCGATCCGCCGCTGACCCTCAGCCGTCGGATGGATGCCGTCGGCCTGATTCAGCCCGGGGTCGGCGGCCACCCCCTCCAGCAGGAACGGGATCCGCAGCGCCTCGTTGCGCTCGGCAAGGTCGGGAAACACCTGCCGGAATGCCTCCGTGTAGCGATCGCCCAGGTTCGGGGGAGCTTCCATGCCGGCGATCACGATCGAGGCATTGGGGTGGGCCGTGCGGGTACGGTCGACGATCGACTGCAGGTTGCGTCGCATCACCTCGGGGTCCAATCCCCGCAGCCCGTCATTCGCACCGAGCTCGAGCACGAGGACGGCGACGGGCTCGCGCAGGAGCCAGTCAATGCGCCGGAGGCCGCCCGCCGAGGTCTCCCCACTGACTCCGGCGTTCACCACGCGGAAGGGGAGCCCGGCGGAGTCGATCCGTGCCTCGATGAGGGCGGGATAGGCCTGCTCCGCGGTGAGCCCGTATCCGGCGGTGAGGCTGGTGCCCAGGAACAGGACGACCGGCTCCGCCCCGGCGGGAGAGTCCTCCTGCGGGCGGTCGCCGGCACCGGAGTCCGTGGTGCAGGCCGCCAGGCCGACCGGCAGCGCGAGCGCGAGTATCTTCCGGATCATGATGATCATTGCGGAGCACCTCGAACAAACTTACACCAGTGGCGGACGACCGCTCACGGTCCTGCACGACGTCAGCCTCGCGGTCGAGCCGCATGCGTTCCTTGCAATCGTCGGGCCGTCCGGAAGCGGCAAGACGACGTTGCTCGGTTTGCTCGCGGGCCTCGATCGTCCCTCCGGGGGCACCGTCTGGTTGGACGGAGAGAATCTCAACTCCCTCTCCGAGGACGACCGGGCGCTGCTGCGGGTGCGGAAGGTCGGCTTCGTGTTTCAGACGTTCCAGCTCATTCCGACCCTCACCGCGATCGAGAACGTGCTCGTCCCCGTCGAGTTGCAGGCCATGGCTGCCGACTACGGCGAGGCCGTCGCCCACGCGCACGACCTGCTCGAGCGGGTGGGGCTCGGTGACCGGACACACCACTACCCCGCACAGCTCTCCGGCGGTGAGCAGCAGCGGGTCGCTCTGGCACGGGCGTTCGCGAATCGGCCGAAGATCCTGTTCGCCGACGAGCCCACGGGCAACCTCGACGCGGAGACGGGACGGGCGGTCATCGACCTGTTGGTGCAGCTCAATCGCGAGCAGCAGACGACGCTCGTGCTGGTCACGCATGACCGCGCGCTGGCCGACCGCGCAGGCCGAGTTCTCCGCCTGGTGGGGGGGCGCGTCGTGAGCGGTGAGGACCGGACGACCTCGTGAGCGACTGGCGCTTCACCCTCCGCATGGCCGCGCGCGAAGTCCGCGCCGCACGCCGCCAGCTCGCACTCTACGCGAGCGCGATCTCGCTCGGCGTCGCGGCCCTGGTTGCCGTCACGTCCTTCCGAACGGACGTCACCGGCGCGCTCCACGAGGAATCCCGCGCCCTGTTGGGTGCCGACGTCGAGCTCCGGAGCCGTTCGCCGTTCGAGGGTGAAGTCCGCGATCTGATCGACTCGCTGAGCGCGGCGGACATGCCCGTGGCGAGCCTGACCTCGTTCGGTTCGATGGCCTTCGCGCCACGCACCGGCAGCGCACGGCTCGTAGAGATCCGTGCCGTGAGCGGCGGGTTTCCCTTCTACGGTGCGATCGTGACGACGCCCGCCGGGCGGTGGGACGGCCTGAAGGCTACGCGTATTGCACTGGTGGATCCGGCAGTGCTCGTCTATCTGGGCATCGATCGGGGTGACACCGTGCGGCTCGGCGACGCGGCGTTCCTGATCGACGGCACCGTGGATCGTGTGCCGGGTGAGATCGGTCTCGAAGCGGCGATCGCACCCCGGGTCTACATTGCCGAGCGCTTCCTCGACGAGACCGGCTTGGTTCGATTCGGGAGTCTCGTCCGATACGCAGCCCTCCTCGCGCTGCCCGATGCCGCGGCGGCAGAATCGTTCGTCGACGAGCACCACGACCTCTTCCAGCGTTCACGGGTCGGTCACTCGACGGCGACGGAACACGAGGAGAATCTGAGCGAGTGGTTCGAGGTGCTCTCGCGGTTCCTCGGTCTGCTCGGTCTCACCGCGCTGCTGCTCGGTGGCCTCGCGACCGGGAGTGCCGTCCACGTCTTCGTGCGGCGCAAGCTCCAGACGGTCGCCATGCTTCGCTGTGTCGGTGCGCCGCAGCGGACCGTATTCGCGATCTACCTGGTGCTTGCAGCGCTCATGGGGCTCGTGGGAGCAGCATTCGGCGTGGCACTCGGCGCCGTGATACAGCATGGTCTGCCATCCGTGCTGGCCGATTTCGTGCCCCTCGATGTCGAGCCCCGATTCCGGCTCGTGCCTGCCCTCGCCGGTTTTGGCATCGGGATCTGGGTCGCAGTGGTGTTTGCTTTGTTGCCGCTGCTCGACGTGCGCAACGTCTCGCCACTCCAGGCCCTGCGCCATGCCGTCGAGCCCGCGCTGCAGCGACACGATGCGTGGAAGGTCGCAGCCCACGTCCTCATTCTGGCAACGGTGGTCGCACTCGCGGTGTCACAGGCTCCGGCACCGGTCGTTGGTCTGGTATTCGCCGGGGCGATCGGTGCTACGACCGTCGCACTGTGGGTAGCCGCGCGGATACTCACCTTCGGCGCACGGCGTCTGCTGCCCACGCGTGCGCCATACGTCGTGCGGCAGGGCGTCGCCAACCTGTTCCGGCCCCACAATCAGACCACCCCCGTCACGCTGGCGGTGGGATTCGGCGTCTTCCTGCTCGGCACCGTGTTCCTCGTCCAGCGGAACCTGCTTGACCGACTCGCCTTCGAATCGGGTAGCGATCGCCCGAACCTGGTCGTCTTCGACATCCAGTCGGATCAGGTCGAGGGCGTTCGAGAGCTCCTCGCCGGCGTGAGCATCGCGCCGCCGCAGGTCACGCCCATCGTGCCGGCACGGATCGCGGCCATCAACGGTCGCCCGGCGGAGGAGCTGCTCCAGGACACCACGGAATCCTCGCCCCGCTGGGCGCTGCGGCGGGAATACCGCAATACGTATCGCGACACCCTCGTGCCTTCGGAGGAGATCGTCGCCGGCAGGTGGTGGGACGGGGAATCCGCCGGCTCCGGCAGCCTCGCACGGATCTCCATCGAGCAGGAGCTCGCCGAGGAGCTGGCCGTCGGCCTTGGCGACCGGATCACCTGGGACATACAGGGCGTCCGCATCGAGACCGAGATCGCGAGCCTCCGGCGCGTGGATTGGGCGCGGTTCGAGCTGAACTTCTTCGTCGTATTCGAGCCCGTCACACTCGCCGCCGCACCGCGGACCTACGTCTCGCTCGCCAATGTGCCGGAGGACATGGGCCTGGCCATGGTCCAGCGCGACCTGGTGACCCGCTACTCGAACGTCTCAGCACTGGACGTTTCGACCGTGCAGGAGACGCTGCAGCGCCTGCTGGAGAGCGTCACGCTGGTCATCAGGGTGATGGCGCTGTTCAGCATCGGCTGTGGCCTCGTGGTCCTGCTCGGTGCCGTCGCCACGTCGCGCCTGCAGCGACTGCATGAGAGCATCCTGCTCAAGACCATCGGCGCCCGAATCCCGCAGGTTCGCAGCATTCTCGCCGTGGAGTACGTCACGCTGGGCCTCCTGGCATCCCTCGCCGGAACCCTGCTCGCGGTTGCGGGCGGCTGGGGCGCAGTGACGTTCCTGTTCCGGCTCGACTTCCGGTTACCGGTCCTCTCCGTGCTGGCACTGGTCGTCACCGGCGTGGCCGCCACGGCGGTGGTCGGGCTCACGGGCAACCGCGGACTCGTCAGACGACCGCCCCTCGCGGTGCTGCGCGAAGTGGCGGAGTGAGCCAATTCGCACTGGCGGTATCACGGAGCCGCCGTTTGATTTGACAGTGATGCCGGATCCCCTGAATCGTCTCACGGTCGTCGGCGACCGCGTGCTCATCGCCCCGCAGGAGGGCGAGGAACGCACCAAGGTCGGCCTGTATCTCCCGCCGACTGCGGTGGATCACCAGGCCGTGCAGGGTGGACGTATCCTCGCCACCGGGCCGGGTACGCCGGTCTCGGCGCCGACGGAGCTCGACGATGAGCCGTGGAAGCTCGGTGCGAAGAGCGATGGTCGGTACGTTCCCATGCAGGCACGCGTCGGCGACTTCGCGCTCTTCTTCCGAAAGGCCGCCGTCGAGATCACGTACGAGGGGAAGCACTATCTCGTCGTTCCGCAGGCGGCGCTCCTCGTGCTCGTGCGGCCGAAGGACATCCTGGACGAGTTGCAGACGGAGTCCGAACCCGAGCCGGAGGCTTGACCGGTCACGCCTGAGGAAGGGAGCTCCGGCAATGCCCTCCCCCTCCACCGTCCTTCTCGCACTGCTGGTCATCGGCGCGGTCATCTGGGTCGTGCGCCGAATGCGGGACGACGGCAGCAGCGACCGGTCTGAGGAGGAAGACGTCGACCGCGACGTGCTGGAAGCTGCGGAGCGGGAGGTGCGCGATCTGGACGCGTTCAGCGCGCCCGAAGACGCGGAGGACGAGCTACCCGACTGGGGGCCCGGTGCCCCACGATGATGACGGACGGGAGCCGGGTCGGTCCGATCTGCATCGTGTGACGACGTCGGCCCGTCACCCTCCGCCGACCACGTACACACCATCGGCCGTCACCCGGTGCGACACGAGCGGGAGTGGCGGCTCATCCAAGATCGGCCCGATGCGCACGGCATCCTCCACCGCTCGCCGACCGAGGGCGAGGGTCGCGGCGTCGCGCGCGTGGACCGTAGCGAGCGGTGCGCCACGCTCGACGGCGTCGCCTGGCGCGACGGACACCACAATCCCCACGGCGGGGTCGATCCCGTCTTGCATGGATTGTCGACCGCCCCCCATGGCCACGACGGCCCGCCCAATGCTCCGCGGCTCGACGGCGGTGACGACGCCGTCCGTCGCCGCGGCAATCGCTTCGATCACCGGCGCGGCCGGGAGGCCCCGCAGGTCGTCGATGGCGTCGACCTCTCCTCCCTGGGTTGCCACGATTTCACGGAACTTCGCGAACGCGCGTCCCGACGCGACGGCATCGTCGAGCAGACGGCGAGCGGTCTCGTCATCGGACGCGGCCTCGCCGAGCACGAGCATCTCGATCCCGAGCGCCAGTACGAGGTCCATCAGGTCGGACGGGCCGCGACCGTGGAGCGCCTCTACGGCCTCCACGACCTCGAGGGCGTTGCCGCACGCTCGTCCGAGCGGCCGGTCCATCGCGGTGAGCAACGCGACGGTGCGGCAGCCGTGGTCCGTGCCGAGCGCGACCATGGTGCGCGCAAGTTCGAGACCGTCCACGAGGCGTGGCAGGAACGCCCCCGAGCCACGCTTGATGTCCAGCACCAACCCGTCGAGTCCCTCGGCCAGCTTCTTCGACATGATGCTGGCCGCCATCAGTGGGATCGCATCGATCGTGGCCGTGGCGTCGCGGAGAGCGTACAGCTTCCGATCCGCCGGTGCGATCTCGTCCGTTTGTCCCATCAGGGCCACGCCGATGCGTTCGACCTGCGCCCGTGCCTCCGCGAGTGTCAGGTCCGTCCGGAAGCCGGGGATTGCCTGCAACTTGTCCAGCGTCCCACCGGTGTGGCCGAGGCCCCGTCCGGAGATCATTGGCACGGCCAGCCCGCAGGCCGCCACGAGCGGCGCAAGCACGAGCGAGACCTTGTCTCCGACCCCGCCCGTGGAGTGCTTGTCCACCTTGCGGGGAGCGCCCGAATCGAACGTGAGGCGGGCGCCCGAATCGAGCATCGCTTCCGTCACTGCCGCCAGCTCGTCGGACGCGAGGCCATTCATCCGTGTCGCCATGAGCAGCGCGGCCATCTGGTAGTCCGGCACTTCGTCTCGCGCGTACGCGAGAACGACGTCGCGCCACTCCGAGGGTGACAGGCACCCCCCATCGCGCTTGCGCTCGATCAACGGGATGACGATCATATCGGCTCCGACCGCCGCTCAGTCGTCCGCATCGGAGTCTCCCTCATGTCCGTCGTCCGATTTGCCCATGTCGCGGCCACGCTCGCGTTGCTCACCCTCGCCCCGGCACGACTCGACGCCCAACAGCCTGCGCCCGCGTACGCCGACCTCCTGGCGCGGGGCGACAGCCTTACCGACCAGTTGCGGCCGGTCGAGGCGCTCGAGGCATATCGGGCCGCGTACATGACCGAACAGACCTACGAGGCCATGTGGAAGTTCGCGCTGGCGCAGATCGAAGTCGCGAAGCAGCTGTCGGGACGTGGACAGGCAGAGCTGCGGGATAGTCTCTACGGCGTCGCTCGGCTGTACGCCGAGGCGGCGGTTCGCGCGGACTCGCTGGATGCGGAGGGCCACTTCATGGTGGCGAATGCACTGGGCCGGCTGTCGCGGACGCGCGGTGGGAAGGAGCGCGTTCGGTTTGCCGAGATCATCTATGACGAGGCGACACGCGCCCTCGAGTTGGACTCCACACACGCCGGCGCCCACCACGTGCTCGGTGCGTGGCATGCCGAGGTGCAGCAGCTCTCCGGCATGACCCGTTTCTTCGCAAAGACGTTCTTCGGAGCGGGGTTCTTCGATCGGGCGAGCTGGGATTCGTCGGTGGCGCACCTCGAGCGGGCGGTAGAGCTCGAGCCGGACTACCTGTTTCACCGGCTCGAGCTCGCGGAGGTCTATCTGGCGCTGGATCGCGCGGCGGACGCCCGCACGCAGCTGGAGGCCGTTCTGCGCCTCCCGCCCACGAGCGACGTTGCCGACCCGGAGTATCAGGAGGAAGCTCGCCGCCTGCTTGCCGGCCTCGACGAGGCCTCCTGAACCGGGGCCGTCACAATCACTGACGCAGACGCCGGCGCACTTTGCGCTGCCGGCGACGCAACTCCCGTTCGGCCTGGTCGCGCCACCCTTCGAACTGGTCGCGGGCCTCGTCGGTGACGTCACTGAACTTGGTGCGGATCCGACGCCGGGTGACGTCGCCGCGCTCCGGGGCGAGCAGCAAGGCAACCCCGGCGCCGACGAACGCACCGATCACCAGTCCGGCGAGCAGTCCCACGATACCCGTCGTCCCTTCGTCGATGATCTCGATCTCGTCCGCGTCCAGCAGCTCGTCCTCCGCCTCGTCGTCCTCGACCTCGTCTACGAGGTCGCGGTCCTCATCCGTATCCCTGTGCTTTCGTCTCAGCATGCCGACTCCTGCGTGAGCGTACGCTCGCTGCGCGGCGGCATCCAACCGTGCAAAAACGCAACACCGCCATACTCTGATTGTACCGCGTCGGCCGGGAGGCGTCGAGGTGCGTACGGTCACCGCAGCGGCGTACAGCGGCCTTGCGTCAAGTCCGCCGGGCGACCTAAGTTGCCACGTCGTTCCACGCATCCGAAGGATTCATGGCTGCTCCACAGTGCGCACACGGCGTCGTCGCCATCGGCTCGAAGGCCCTTCGTACGTTGAGGGATTCTCTCGCCCGGGACCTCGGCAGCGAGGCGGGAGTCACGCGGCTGCAGGAAGTCGGCTTCACCGCGGGCGAGGAGCTGTATCGGAGTTTTCGTGCGTGGCTGCCGACGTATACCGATCTCGAGGATCCGTCCGAGCTGGACGCAGCGGCGCTGTCGGAAGTCCTGTCCGCGTTCTTTGGCGGACTGGGCTGGGGAACGGTCCGCACGGAGCGCGTTGGCGAGCGCGGCCTCACGCTCGTCTCGACCGATTGGGCGGAATCACCCCCCGCCGGAGAGGCACACGGATCCTGCTTCTTCTCGACGGGGCTCTTGGCCTGCTTCTTCACCCTGCTCGCCGACGGCGCTCCGCTCGCCGTGATGGAGCTACAGTGCCGTGGGCAGGGCGATGAGGAGTGCCGGTTCCTGATCGGGTCGCCCGAAACGCTCTCAGCGGTCTACGACGCCGTGTCGCGAGGGGAGGACTACGCGACGGTACTGGGCTCCTGAGTCGTGCGGGGTTAGGCGCCGGCGTCCCACTCCTCCACCTCGCGCAGCTTCTCCGCGTACTCCGGCCTCAGGGTCAACTCTCCGCCAATCACGACTTCGCGATCCCACGGCAGGATGATGAAGCTGCCGGTCTCGAGGGCATGGAAATCCGGTTCGTAGGGCCCGGTCCGGATCGAGACGGCCGTCCGGACCTCGGCCGGACCCTGCCGTCTGGTCGCGGCCAGCGCCACCTTGAGTGTGTTGCCGGTGTCGCAGGTTTCGTCGACAATCAGGACGCGGGCATCGCGCACGGACTCCGGTGGGCCGGCGACGAGGGTCGGCCGTGCACCGCGCCGCCGCCGGGTAATCGACATTGCCGCGAAATCCGACCCCAGCATGGACGCCACGACGGCACCCGGGACGACCCCGGCCTTGGCGATCCCGATGACGAGATCCGGCTCGTACTCCCTGGCAATCTTCAGGGCCAAGCCGCGGCACAGCTCACCGAAGAGGGGCCAGTCGATCTCCAAGACGTCGCGGGCACCGGATCGAGCAGGGGGCGTAGGCATCTGCAGCCAAGCTACCGCCCGGTTGGCAGCGTGACAACCGTGCCAAGCCATAGCTGCTAGGCGCACACGCGCCTTCCCGTTATCTTCCCGCCGGGATGGACTGGAAACGCTTCCTCGGACTGCGCCGGAACAGCCCGGTGACCCCTCAGCGCCTCGATTATCTCAATGAGGCTCTCGCCCTGGAGCGGCAGGGCGACTACGACGCTGCGCTGACGTCATACCGGCTGGCACTGCGCGACCACCCCACCGACCTGCGCGTGCTGCAGAACATCGCGATCGCTTTCACCAAGACCAACCGATACGACGAAGCGATCCGGCACTACCGGAGGGCGCTCGAGCTGGATCCCGACCTCGCCGGCGCTCACTACGGTCTGGCGTTTCTGCTACTGCGGCGCGGGGAGCACGAGGCCGCGTCGACGCACCTCCACGCCTTCCTGGAACGGCCGCCCCGAGGCCCGGAGGCAGACAAGTGGATCGAGCACGCGCAGCGGGCGCTGCAGGAGCTCGGCGAGGAACAAGGAGGAGCGTCGTCCTGAAGCGACTGCTGCTGGTGACGGTTCTCTCCGTCGCCTGTAACGAGATCATCGCGGACTTCGACCGCGTCGTGGCCATCGAGATCGTCGGGCCAACGGCGCGCACGATCGAGGAGGGCGACACGGTCCGCCTCGTCGCCCGCGCGATCAGCGCGCGCGGCGAGGTGGTGCCCGATGCCGAGGTCATCTGGTCGATCGTCGATACCGGAGTCGTGGGGTTCACGCTCGAGCCGGCGACGGGTCTGGTCACGGGCCTCGCTCCCGACACGGGCCGTGTGCAGCCGCAGGTGGACGAGCTTCGGGTTGGCGCAGTGACCATCGCGGTGACGCCTGCCCCCGACACCATCGCGCCCGCGGGCGATACGGTGATCGTCATCGATGCCGCCGCCGAGGCGTCGCCCCCACTCGCTGTCGTCGTCCTGGACCTGACGACGGACCCGGGTGTCCCGCTCGCGCTGGCGGGCCAGACGGTGCATTTTCTGACGACGGACCCGGCTCCCGGCACTCCAGCCGCGGACGGGTTCTACCTCGCACGCACGGAAACGACCCCGGGCGATGAGCCGCATCAGTACGTAGCCACGACCGGGGCTGATGGAACGGTCGATATCGTCGTTCGGCGCGTAGCGGGTGTCGCACAGCCCGACACCGCCGTCGTTCACGCGGTGACGGTCACGGCCACAGGCGACACGGTTCCCGGATCGCCGGTTCGATTCCGCATCCGGTTCTGAGATCGGACCCGACAGCCGCGCACAGCCCGGTGCCGGTTCGGGGATCCACCAGTGAACGTGCGGAGGCCCATCGTGAGCGAGCCACGCAACCTCAATGAGTTGTTCCTGACGGCCGTGGAGCGATTCGGCTCCAAGCAGGCCGCCCTGCGCGTGAAATGGCATGGGGAGTGGCAGGACATCACGCACCAGGAACTCGCCCGGCGCGTGAAGCATGCCGCGCTCGGCCTCAGGGCGATCGGCATCGCGTCGGGGGAACATGTCGCGATCCTCTCGCAAAACCGACCCGAGTGGGCCATCGCCGATTATGCCTGCCTCAGCATCGGCAGCGCGGACGTTGCGGTCTACCCCACCCTCCCGGCCTCGCAGATCGCGTACATCCTGCAGGACTCCGAGAGTCGGGCCGTGTTCGTCGAGAACGCCGACCAGTACGAGAAGATCGCCTCCGTCCGAGACGAGATTCCCGGGATCGAGCACGTGATCGTATTCGATGTTGCGGAGGGGATGGACGGCCCCGGCGTGATGAGCTTCCAGGAGTTGCTCCAGCGGGGAGCCGCCGCCGAAGCGGACCACCCCTCGTACCGCGAGGATGCCCTGGCCGTTCCGCCGGACGCGCTCGCCACGCTGATCTACACCTCCGGCACGACCGGGCCGCCAAAGGGCGTCATGCTCACGCACGCGAACTTCTGCACCAACGTCGTGTCCGCCCTCAAGAGGCTCTCGATCGGCCCTGACGACCACTGCCTCTCCGCCGCGCCGCTCTCCCACAGCTTCGAGCGGATGGCGGGACATTACACGATGCTGCACGCCGGCACGACGATCCACTACGCGGAGAGCGTGGAGCAGATTCCGAGCAACCTGCTCGAGGCACGGCCGACCATCATGATCTTCGTGCCACGACTGTACGAGAAGCTCTACGCACGGGTGCTCGAGAACGCCACGACGTCGGGTGCGGTGAAGCGTCACATCTTCTTCTGGGCACGGCGCAATGCCGAGCAGTGGGCCGAACTGAAGATGGGTGGGCAGCCGGTGCCGGCACCGCTGGCACTGAAGAAGAAGCTCGCCGACCGGCTCGTGTTCTCGAAGTTGCAGGCGCGAACCGGCGGGCGGATCCGGTTCTTCGTCTCCGGGGCGGCCCCGCTCAACCCTGAGATCGCCAAGTTCTTCTACGCCGCCGGCCTGCCGGTGGTCGAGGGCTACGGCCTCACCGAGAGCTCCCCGGTCATCGCGGCCAACCCGCTCGAGCGGATCAAGGTCGGCACGGTGGGCCCGCCGATTCCAGGCGTCGAGGTGCGAATCGCCACGGATGGTGAGATTCTCGCCCGCGGACCGAACATCATGCGCGGATACTACAAGAAGCCTGCGGAGACGGCTGAGGCTCTCGATAGCGAGGGGTGGCTGCACACGGGCGACGTCGGCGAGCTCGACGACGACAACTACCTGCGCATCACCGATCGCAAGAAGGACCTGATCGTCACCGCAGGCGGCAAGAAGGTCGCGCCGCAGCCGATCGAGAACATGATCAAGACCAGTCCGTTCGTGCTGAACGCGGTCATGGTCGGCGACAAGCGCAAGTACCCCGCCCTGCTGGTCGTGCCCGATATCGAAAAGGTAAAGGCGTTCGCCACCGAGCGCGGTTTGCCCGCGGGCGAGGAGGAGACGCTGCTCGAGCTGCCCGACGTTCGGGCCAAGCTCGAGCGCGAGGTCATGGGAACGCTGCGGGATCTCGCGAGCTTCGAAATGCCGAAGAAGATCGCCTATCTGCCGCGCGACTTCACCATCGAAGCAGGCGAGCTCACACCGACGCTCAAGGTGAAGCGGAGCGTGGTTCAGGACCGCTACGCGAGCGTGATCGACAGCCTCTACGCCGACTGAGCCCAGGCGGGCCGGGGCGTGGTGCGCCGGGTCAGCGTCGCTGCCCCACGGTCATGCCGTGTCCGGACGCCAGGCGCTCCACGCCGTCGCAGCTCACGTCTTCGGCCAGCGCTACCATCCGCAGGCCGCGCAGCAGCAGTCGCGCCGCCTCTTCCAACCATGGCGCGCGTGCATGCTCCGCGCCCAGCACGACGCCGCGGGCCATTGCACTCTGCAGCGGGAAGGCCCGTCCGCCCGACAGCAGGCTGCGCGACGGCGCACCGGTCAACCCGGCGGGCGGGTTCACGACGATGACATGCACGCCATCGAGGGGCACCGCGAGCCCATCGGCGAGGCCGCCGGCGGAACCGGCGAGCACGACGTAGCCCCCGGCACCACGCACGCCGAGCAGCGCGGCGACATCGACCGCGGACGGCAGCGGACACGGTGGATCCGCCACCGGAACGGGTGCGTCGTCGTCCGGATGTCGCATCCGAGGCATGCCGTCCACGATCGGGTAGTGGTGCCGACACACCGGACAGGCCACGAAGCCCGACCGCACATCGCGCTCGTCGATATGCTCGGGCAGCAGGATGCAGTACTGTCGGCCCTCATGCGCGAGGGGACAGCGGAGCTGCTCGGCGACCTCGATGAGCATCCTGCGTTCCGGAGGGCTCGAGCGGATCGAATCGCTACACCGGCATGATCCGCAACCACTCGACGTTCACGCGCGGTGGTTGCGTCACGGCGTAGACGACCGCGTTGGCCACGTCGAGCGGTGCCAGCATGCTGGCGCGTGCGGGCAGGTCGTCGCGGCCATCGGGATCGAGCGGATCCCACAGGCGGGTATCGGTCGGACCTGGAGAGACGAGGGTCGTGCGGATGCCACTCCCCTGGAGCTCGGCCTGGAGGATCTCGTGCAATCCGCGCACGCCGTACTTGGACGCCCCGTAGGCGGCGTTCCCGGCGTACGGGTGATGATCCACGACGCTCCCGATCGTCACCACGTGCCCCACTCCCCGTTCCCGCAGCAGCGGCACGACCGTCCGCAGGATCACGAAGGGGCCGACGAGATTCGCGCCGAGCTGTTCGTGCAGTTCGGCGTCAGTCGTGTCGGGCAGTGGCTTGAGCAGGAACGCGCCCGCGTTATTGACGACGATGTCCGGCACGCCGAGCCGCTCCACCGTCGTCGCGACGGCCTGTTGCACCGCCACCGCGTCCGTCACGTCGCACCGCATGTCGAGCCGCCGGCCGGCCGCACGGGGCACGAGGGATCGTGCGAGGGCCGCGACGGACGCGCCTTCCTCCAGAAGGCGCGTCACGATCATGCGTCCGATGCCACGGCTCGCCCCGGTGACGAGCGCGACGCGGCCCTCGAGTGTGCTCACAATTGCCCGAATCCGCCGTGGACCAGGCGCAGGAACTCGTCGCGCGTCGCACCGTCGAGGAAGGCACCGCGCATCGACGATGTCACGGTCTTCGAGTTCTGCTTCTCCACACCGCGCATCATCATGCAGAGGTGATACGCCTCGATCACCACGCCGACGCCGAGTGGAGCGAGCACGGACATGAGCGCGTCGGCAACTTGGTCGGTGAGGCGCTCCTGTACCTGCAACCGTCTGGCGAAGACGTCGACCACGCGGGGGACCTTCGACAGTCCGATGATCGTGCCGGCAGGCAGGTAGGCAACGTGGGCCCGCCCGAAGAACGGCAGCAGATGGTGCTCGCACAGCGAGTAGATCTCGATGTCGCGCACCATCACCATGCTCTCGTGCGCCTCCTCGAAGATCGCGCCCCGCACGACGTCGTCGACCGATTCGTGATAGCCGCGGGTGAGCCACCGCATCGATGCCTCGACCCGGGCCGGTGTCCGGCGGAGGCCCTCCCGCTCGGGATCCTCCCCGATCAGCTCCAACATTCGGCGCACCATCTCCTGGAACGCCGGCGGGCTCTCCCGGCTGGCGATGTCCAGCACCTTGGCATCCTGCCGTGTGCCCGCGGCAGGGGATCTATCCTCGCTTCGGCTCACACGATCTCCTCGATCGGGATGGGCGGTGACGGCCGACCCCGCCGACCGTAGGCATACAATGTAGCAAAGCACGAAGGCTGGTGGGGGATGCTCGGCGGCCCCCGTGGCGGGCGGTGTACGAAAGCGCGGGAGCGAAGGGCATTATTGAAGCCCGAAACCGAAGGAACCGTGCCCCCAGTGCCACATTTGGCGTCCCTCATCGGGCGTGCCATTCGTGACAGAAAGCGGGCCCGTGGTCGAGCTTGTTGGCTCAATAATGCAGCCCTTCGCTCCCGCTATTGCTATATATAGAGCGGGGTCCTACAATCGTCAATGAAACGTGCGGCACGAGGACCACGACAAAGATGAATGCTTACATCGCACTGGGCGCCGCTTGCGTGATTGCGTGGGCCGTCATCGTCTACGGCTTGGCGATCGGCAATGGGTGGGTGCACGCACTGGTCGCCCTCGGATTCATACTGATCGCACGCGGCCTGATCGCCGTCCGCGCCCGGTAGTCAGATCTCCCAGTTCGACAGGACGACGGCACCGCGGGGGAACTCGGGTTCCGCGTGTCCGTCGAGCGTCATGCGGAGATCGGTCCACCGCACCGTGTACCCGCGTTCGATCAGCCCACGATAGGCGTCCCCGTATGCCGATTGGCAACGGATGGCCACGCGACCGATGCCGGTCTGCGCCGCGAGGGACTCGACGCCCGCCACCACCCGATCGAACGCCGCGGCCGATGCCGCGAACAGCTTGAGAATCCGCACTTCGTCCGCACGGCGACCGAGCGCCAGGGAGACGGTGTGGCAGACGGCGAATCCCTCGACGACCGATCCGCGAGTCGCGATCACCGTGTCGCCCAGGCTTAGCTCCTCGGTGAGCAGCATCTCGCGGCCGTAATCGTGCCCTGCCGCCACCGCCGACAGACCCTCGCGGCACGCGGCGATTACCCCATCGCGGGCATCGGGATGCAGCATTGAGAGCCGGACCGCCGCATCGTATCCCTCGACGACGTCGCCCGTGAGGGTGATCGTCAGATGTCCGGGCCGGAACCCCAACCTGCTGTAGAATCCGATGTTGTCCACCGTGCGTGGCATCGTCTCGAGCCCCACGACCGCGGCGCCGTGCTCGCTCAGCCACGCGATCGCCGTTGCGACGATGGTGCGGCCGATGCCCGCCTCTTGCCGATCGGTACGCACCGCCAGCGGCCCCATCCATCCTTCGATACCCGACCGGTGCGCGATGTTGAAGGCGACGAGCCGCTCGTGCTCGTCGTACCACAGCATGGCACCGTCACCTGCGTCCCGAATGGCGTAGCGCCACACGTCCGGATTGAGTTGCGGCACACGCACGCCGACCAGCCCGTCCCGGTGATACCGCTCGGTAAACGCGTCCGAGAACACGCGATTCAGCGACGGGATGTCATCGGGCGTGGCGACGCGCGGGCCGACGAGCATCGACTCAGGCAGCGGCATCGGCCGCTCCCGTCGTTATGACCTCCTCGCGCACGGCTGCCGCGCCGCGTGTCTCGTCGAACTCGACCCGCAGCACGCGATCCACGGTGTCCCGTACCGAATCGATATGTGTGATGAGAATGACTTGAGGAAACCGGTCGGCCAGACCGCGCAGCAGGGCGACGACGCCGTGCCGCCGCTGCTCGTCGAGACTGCCGAAGATCTCGTCCAAGACGAGGAGCGAGAGTGGCTGCCCCGCACGCTCCGCCACCATCTGGCTGATTGCGAGGCGCAGGACGAGATGGAGGATATCTTCCTCTCCCCCGGAAACGACCGGTTTGACCTGCCCGTTCTCCACCAGTCGTACACGGTACTCCTCGTCCAACTCGAGCTCGTCGAAGCGGCCGTCCGTCAAACTGGACAGGAAGTCGGATGCCCGCTCCGCCAACTCGGGCCGCATGGCGGCGTTCAGTTCCATCCGCAGGTCGCGCAGCGCGCGGTCCAACTCGTCATGCAGCGCGAGCTCACCCTTCGCCTGCGTGATCCGGGCGATCCGCGACTCGCGCTCCGCCAGACGCCGCTCCACCGCAGCGAGCGCGCCCTCCGCCGCCCGCAGGTCACCCTGCGCCGATGCCAGCCGCACATCGGCATCGCGCACGGCCCGCTCGGTTTCCTCATACGCCGTGCGGGCGGTTGCATACGTCTCCTCGCGGTAGCCGAGCCGGTCGAGTTGGTCTTCCAGTTCGCGGGCGTGTGCCTCTCGCTCCGATGCCACGCGCTCCGCCGATTCCGCCTCGCGTACCAGGCTCTCGGCGCGGCTCGCCTTCGAGCGCAACTCTGCGGCCTGAGCCATCGTCGGCTCCAGCTCGCGCAGGCGCCGGCGGACTTCGTCATGTCGCTCGATGTCGTAGGCGTCGGGAAGTGCGGCAATGCGCTCGGACAGCTCGGTGCGGCGGAGCCGGAGCGCGTCCACTTCCTGTCGCAGCTCGGTGAACTCCTTCACCCGATCCTCACATCGCGCGGCGGATTGGACCGCATCCTCGATCACGGCACGCGCTTCTCGCACGCGTGCATCCGCCTCCCGGACTTCCGGGGGGGCCTCCTGCAGTTGCTCGACCCGCCGCTTGAAGAACTTCCCCTTGACCTCGATCTCCTCTAACTGCCGATCGAGGGTTTCGGCGACATCCTGGTACACGCTGCCGAGCGGACGTTTGCAGATGGGACACTCCCCTTCCGGTCCTTCCTCCTCCAGGATCTCGCGGTGCCGCTGGTGATCGACGTACTGCTCTCGCAGACTCTGCCGTTTGGTCTCGGCATCCTGACGGTCCCGCACCCACGAGGTACGCGCCCGCTCTTCGTCCTCCTCCGCTTGCTTCAGAACGGCGCGCGAGGCGTCGAGGGTCTGCGTCGCCTCCGTCAGAGCCGCGCGCGGATCTCCCATCCGCTCGAGCCGGCCGCCTTCTCGCTCGAGTTGCTTCTCCAGCTCCTGGAGTTGCCCCGTCAGCGATCGGCGCTCACCGGCCTTGCGTGCTTCGGCTTCCAGTCGGTCGAGCTCCGTGCGCAGCGGCTCCACCGCATCGAGCGGCTCCTTGAGTTCGGCCAGCTGAGCCTGAGCGGCCAGGGCGTCGGCGAGGTCCCGGTCCAACCGTTCGAACTCCCGCCGCGCCTCGGCGACGTCGCGCTCCGCAATCCTCCGCTCTCCGTCCAGCCTCAGGGCCGATTCGCGAAGCTCGACCATCCGGGTCCACTCCGGCCCGACACGCTCCAGCTCGCCGCGCGCCCGCTCCCCGTCGGCGACGACCAACTCGAGCGCCGAGCGCGCTTCGTCCAACCGCGTCGCCGCGGCCGACTGGTCACGCTGCAGCTCCTCCGGATCCGCGAGTCCTTGCTCGAGTCCGCTCAGCTCGCCGCGCAGCGCGGAGCGGGTCTGCCGGAGTCGTTCCTGCGCGAGGCGCAGCTTCTCATAGCCCAGCACCCGCGACAGGAACTGTGCGCGCTCCGACGGCGGCAGCGCGGCCATCACGGCCAGTTCCTTTTGACCCGTGAAGTAGGTGTTGAAGAACTCGTCCCGCGTCATGCCGAGCAGCCGCTCCACGCGGGCCGACACATCCTGATGCCCCACGACGATCGGCGCCTCGAAGCGGTCCTGGAACAGCTCGGCGTTGTACAGGCCCCGCGCGACGCGGAACTCGTGCGCGCCGAGCGTGAAGTCGACCTCCACGCGCACGGAGGCACGCGCGGGCGCTCGATTCCATCGGATGCCGTCGCGGGTACCCCGAGCGGCCGGTGTGCCGTAGAACGCCCAGGCGATGGCTTCGAGGAGCGTCGTCTTCCCGGCCCCGTTGGGTCCGATGATGGCCGTGATGCCGGTCCCCAGCGCGATCTCCGTCGCTGCGTGCTGACGGAAGTTCAGCAGGGAAATCCGGTGCAGGCGCATCAGTCCTCGACCGGTTCCTGTTCGACGTCGTGCATGTACTGCCGGCCGAGCGCGACGAGACGCTCACGATCGACCTCGGCATCCAGCGGGCGACGGCTCAGATAGTCCGTCAGCACGTCCGCCAACGTCTGCCGTGTTCCGGGGGATCCCACTCCGACCTCGCGCTGCGCTTCCGGCCGGCGCAGGTCGAGGTGGAAGTGCAGCGCACGTGCCTTGAGGTCCCGGATCATGGCGTGATCGAGGTCACGCGCGATGGGCCGCGGCACGTCGAAGACCACCTGACGCACCACCTGATCGTCGATACGCTCCGCCTGCGCGCGGATCGCGTCCGAGATCTCGACTGCTCCCAGTCCCGAGGCATGAATCGGTTGGAGGTCGACCACGCGGCGCGCGAGCTCGACGGCCCGGAACCGAACGGATGGAGTCTTCGCGAGCTCGACGAGCAGCCACCCCTTCTTCCCGGCCCGGCCCTCGCGTGCCTCGTCGAGCAGCTCGCCCCACGGGTTGTGGCTGACGTACTCGAGCGCCCCGCTGTACCAGGCATTCTCCGCCACCTGGTGCGCCACGTGGTAGTGCCCGAGGGCCACGTAGTCCCAGCGATCGGCGTGCAACTCACCCGGCTCGACGCGTGCCGCGCCAGCCTCGTAGTCTGCCGTACCCCGTCGGAACACGCCGGCTACCTCCCCGTGGGTCACGAGGATCTTGCGGCCCGGCCCGTCCGGCGGCGTGAGCGTGGGCCGGGTGCCGCTGAGCAGGGACGAGTGGGGCACGCAGCTCACCACCGCATCCAGCTCCTCGAATGCCAGGTCGGTGGGCCGGTCGGCAACGACATGGACTCCCTCGAGTGCCTCGAAGAGTCTGAGGATCGTGCCCGTCTCGACCGACCGCGGCGCATCGTGGTTGCCCGCGACGATGACCACCGGGGCCGCCGGCAATGCCGATCGCAGCTGGTGAAGGAGACGGAACGAGTCGAGGATGGCCGGATTGCTGGGCCTGACCGAATTGAACAGATCTCCGGCGATCAGGACGAGATCAGGCGCCGCCGCAACGATGTCGTCGATCGCCCGGCGGAACGCGTTCGCGACATCGGCTTCCCGCTGGTTGACACCGCTCCCGGTCAGCCGATGGTACTGACGGAACCCCAGGTGGACGTCGGCGAGATGGGCGAGCTTCACGGCTTACGGCGCAACGGCCTGACGGATCGTCGTCTCGATGGTGAGCGGCGACCGACGTCCGTCGCGCTCGACGAGTACCGCGAGGACGGTCCGGGTCGCAGCCGAAACGAAGGTGCCCCATCCTGTCGACCAAACGAGCGACGCCTGGGCATCCCCCTCGTAGTGCACCGTCACCCCCTCGGCCCCACGAACCCTGGACGGGGTGACGGTTCCCTCCAGCGAGATGAACGCGAGCGTATCGCGCGCGCGCGCCACGACGCTGTCGACCGTCATGCGAGCGCGCACCGGCAGGGAGGTCACGGCCGGTCCCGGAGCGACCCCCGCCGTCGCGACGACGGCGGGGAGCGCCAGATCCTGCTGCCAGCCAGTGCCGGGGCGGACCGGTGCGTCGGGGAGCACCAGACCGCTGAACCCCGTCCCCAGGTGCTGCAGCAGGGGACCTTCGCTCCAATCAGCCCGGCCCACACGCTGCTGCACCCGCATCAGCGGATCCACCGCGAGCTGCACCCACAGACTGTCGTTGAGGGCCACTCGTGACTCGGTCCACGGGCCGCCCGCTTCCCGTTGCCGCACGACGAGCGAGTCGTAGCTGAGGTGCAGCACGTAGCGATCATCCTGCGAGAACAGGGCCTGCTCACGCATCGCGCCGAGTCTGGCAACCTCGCGCGTCTGCTCGGTGCCATCTGCCGTGACCGTGACCCGAACGTGTGCCTGGAACAGCCGATCGACCTGCTCGCCGACCGTGGCGCGGTAGCGGAGGGACACGGGTTGCGCCGCCGCCGTCTGTGGCAGGACGGCTGCCCAGCATGTCAGGAGCACGAGCGGTCTGACCATCGTCGCACTAAACATCATAGGGGAACCTGCCATCGGGATACGCCAATCGGTTCATGCATCGGCATCGCTCTCAGCAACCGCGCGGGTCTGCGCCGGCGCAGGCAGAAAGGTGCGCCGGATCGCACCACGCGCAAGCGGCGGGACGCGTCCCGGCGATGAAGCAGGCTCACTGCCCATAGGGGTCGTCAACGGTGCGAAGCGGAGTACGTGACGGCGCCGTCCGTCCGATCCGCTCCCGGACCACTTCGGGGCCGAGCGTCGCCAGGAAGAACGACAGGGGGTCCTCCGGGCGCGTCCGACGGGTCGCCAGCAGCGCGCTGCGCACATCGTCCTCGCGCCGTCCGGCAATCGCATCGAGCACCCGACCGGCCGGGATCGATCGGTCGAGCGCGACGAGCTGGCGGAGGACGGCTTCCTCGAACGGGACGTCCGCGACCGGGGGGAACCGCTTGACACCCTCGGGACCGCTCAACACCGGCGGGCGCGGGAATCGGACGAACACCGGCTGTGTGAAGTGGGGATGCCGCACCATCAGCTCGCCTTTGGGGAGCGTCGCGAGCTTGATCTTGGTCGCGGGTGACAACACCTGGTATCCGGGCGTCGCCAGCTCGTCCATGTCCATCCGTCCGAACAGCGTCGTCCCCGCGTTCCCGACGACACGCCGCTGCACCTGCGAGCGGAATTGCTGGGCTGCGAACAGGACCAGTCCCAAATAGCGCCCCCGCTCGGAGATGTCGAGCAGCATCTTCCGCACGTACGTCTCGGGCCCCTCGGCCGGCGCATACTTGTTCAACTCATCCACGAACACCACAACGTGATCCACACCGAGCTGGCGGCGTTCCAGATGCTCCCGCAGCGTGGAGACCACCCGGGTGAACACGAGGTCCTGCGCCACCTGATCCATCCCCGCAACGTCGATGACGTACACCGCGCGGTCCTCGAACGCTCCGAATGGGAGATCGCTCGATGAGCCGTCGTCGGTCACGAGCCCCTTGCACCGCGTCGAGATGTTCAGCAGGCGGTTGCGCACCTTGCGAATCGTGGCAATGTGGTGCGTACGCCAAATATCCGACCGGCCCGCCTGCTCCAATCCGTCGAAGATCGCCCGGAACAACCGCTCGAGATCGCTGAAGCTGCGGACTCGATGAACACCGCCCCACTCGTCGCGAAAATCCTTCTCCACCACCCGATCGGCGAGGAAGTCCAGAAAGGCATCCGCCTTCGCGTCGAGATCGTCCCGGTTCAGCAGAACCTCATGGAACCCGAGTACCTCACGCAGCCCCCAGACGAGCGGTGCCACCGTACCGACCAACTCCGGATTGGAGCGCAGTGTGTTCAGGTTCACACCGTCGGGCTTGAACGGCGCGAAGTAGCGAACCCGTTCGAACGGCGTCGGTGTGATACCGAGGGCGGCATAGAGATCTCGGTCGGCAGCGGAGAGGTCCGCAGGCTGGTCCAGGAACGCGAGATCCGGCCCCTTCACGTTGAAGCAGACCGCGGCGAGCGAACCCTGCGACGCGGGCAGGTGCTGGAAGATGCTCGCGAGGAGGAACTCCACGGCGCTCGTCTTGGTCGCGAGGCCGGACACGCCGCTGATGTTCAGGTGCGCCGACTCCGGGCCAAGCAGGAAGTTGGCGTCGAGCGACACCGGTGCCGTCAGGCCTCCGGCGCGATAGACACCCACGGGCACACCGGAGGGGGTGTCTCCGCGAACGTACGCATCCATGCGCAGCGCGACCTCGACATCCTCACGCGTCGCCGACCGGACCGGCGCGAGAGAAACCGGTTGCACCGGTTCTTCGGGAACGTGCCTCAGGACCGCCGCCCGCCACAACCGGATCTCCGCGCGTCGGGTGGGACCGTGGTCCCCGGTCGGATCTCCCTCGGCGGCAACGACATCGTGCAGTGGCGTCGGGAGGTCGGAATACGCCCGCCCGTCCACGACGACCGCGTAGACGGTGCGACCATCGTCGGCATCGACGCGCACGATGGCACCGATGCCCAGGGACGTCTGGAGCGCCGTCCAGAAGTGAAATTCGTGCGGGCCCGCCGGCAGCGTTTCCGTCGCGACGACCCGCCCGACGATCGCACCGCCACCATCTGTCATCACCACCAGCCACCTGCCTGCGCCCGGAGATACGTTTCCACCTGCTGAATGGGATAGAGCAGCCGATCCCATCGCGCATCGCGCGTCGCCAAGGGAGCGCGCTCGGCCAGGATCCAGCGGCTCACTGCGTTCGCCTCACGCACCGACTCCGGGCGGGCGGGACGCTCGAGCCGGACCAGCCCGTGCAGCAACTCCTGTTCCTCCCACGGCCACAGTCGAAGATACCACGTATAGACGCCGACCCGTCCCCCACCGCCGCGGGCGAACACCGACGAGCGGTGCCCATCGGGGAGGGTCAGGGCCGTCTCGAGATCCGCACCGTCCAGGAACTGGGTCTCGTGACTCTTGATGAGCCCCACCACCCGTGGCGCCCGATCGAGTATGCGGCCGAGATCGGTGAGCGATCCGTCGACGACCAACCAGTCGTCCGGACAGCGCTCGATGACCCGCTCGGCCAGCCGCATTTCCAGGTCGGCACGCCGGCCCTCGACGGTCTT
>Ga0209536_100002669_pt1 | contig 29085 bp, 20 predicted proteins | sample DeeMarSeWOR28_12_FD_187461 | JGI IMG/M metagenome (GOLD analysis project Ga0209536, IMG submission 187461) | Marine sediment microbial communities from White Oak River estuary, North Carolina - WOR-2-8_12 (SPAdes) (version 2) | ecosystem: Environmental > Aquatic > Marine > Intertidal zone >...
CGGCCGGTTTGCCCGTCCGAAGCCCGGTATGAACATTCTACTGTAAACCAGTAAGGATAGTAAAGATGAATACGAGAAAACTTTTTAATGTTGTAGTAGCTTCACTTTTGAGTATAGCTTCCGTATGTTCAGCAGTAGAAGGTACATGGACAAGAAAGGCCGACATGCCAACAGCAAGGCTGGGTCTTTCAGCCAGTACCGTGAATGGGAAAGTTTATGTCATCGGTGGTGGATTCAATATCGAGGGCCCTTCTTTACGCACAGTGGAGGAGTATGACCCGGTGATGGATACCTGGACGAGGAAAACTGATATGCCAACCGCAAGATTGGGGCATACTGCCAGTGTAGTCAATGGAAAAATATATGTTATCGCCGGTGATCTGCGTAATGAGCAATCAAGTGCCACTGTGGAAGAATATGATCCAGAAACGGATACATGGACAAGGAAAACCGATATGCCAACAAGACGAACTTTCCTCTGCAGTTGCGCACTTGATGGAAAGATATACGTTATGGGTGGTGTCACAGCTCCTGAAGGGAATGTACCTTCGGCTCTGGAAGTGTACGATCCGACCACGGATACTTGGACGAGAAAGGCGGAAATACCAACTGCAAGATCCATGCTTTCTGCTAGCGCGACAGACGGAAAGATATATGCTATTGGTGGCATACGGGGTTCGCTAGTTGGCCCTGGTATGTCGATCATGGAAGAGTACGATCCAGTGACCGATACCTGGACGAGAAAGGCTGATATGCCAACAGCAAGAAAAGCATTATCTACCTTTGAACTTTCCGGGAAAATCTACGCGGTTGGTGGTGGTACGGCCGTTTATGGACCCGCTTACTCAGCAGTAGAAGAGTATAATCCAAAAACAGATACCTGGACAAAAAAATCCGACATGCCTACTGCAAGATGGTTCATATCCGCTAGCGCAGCGAATGGAAATGTCTATGTAATTGGAGGTTCTCTGGGCGATCCTCATGTGGCCGTTTCGATATTGGAAGAATACTATCTCACGCCTCCTCCGCCTGATTTCAACGGTGACGGAATGGTGAACATCAAAGATCTTCTTCGACTCATTGGATCATGGGGCCAGGATGATCCGGTGTATGACATAGCTCCGCGTCCATCCGGCGATGGAATTGTCGACGCTTTGGACTTGGAGTTTTTGATGAAATATTGGGAACAACCTGTTGACGATCCCACGTTATTAGCACACTGGGCACTTGATGAGACAGAGGGTATTATTGCTTACGACAGCGCCGGTGTGAATGATGCTGTTGTTGTCGGTGGCACTGTGTGGCAGCCAAGTGGCGGACAAGTAGATGGCGCACTTCACTTTGACGGAGTAAGTGGTTGTGCCATCACTGGCCCAGTCCTGAATCCAGCAAATGGGCCCTTCAGCGTTTTCGCCTGGATCAAAGGCGGTTCACCAGGACAAGCAATCCTTTCTCAGTTGAATGGAGCTAACTGGCTGGTGGCAGACCCAGATTTGGGCTGTGTGATGACTGAACTGATACCTCCTGCAGTTGGTCGGTTTGTTCCACAGCCTTTGTTATCTGAATGTGTGATCACTGATGGTCAATGGCACCATATTGGTTTCGTATGGGATGGATCGAATAGAGCGCTCTATGTTGATGACATACTTGTTTCTGAAGATAACCAAGCCAATCTACAAGGCTCAAATAGCGGCTTGTACATCGGAACCGGCAAAGCTATGGAACCCGGCACTTACTTCTCCGGCCTGATCGACGATGTGCGTATTTACAATCGTATAGTGATTCCATAACAAAAGGAAGTTTCAAATATAAGGGCTGTGAGCATCCGCTTGCGGCCTTTTTTCATGTTCTTTATAAGAGCAGTGCATATATCTCTGATGAGTTGTGCTTGATGATGAATTCGTATATCGTATTGCGTGAAGGAATAAGCGAATCCCACTACCAGACTCAAAGCAGTTTTAGAATTTGGTGAGGCAATCCTTCGGCTAGGCTCAGGATAGGTCGCCACTATACGACATTGACTGAAAAAAAGTATCGTTGCCCGGAGCATTTCTTCAGATTAATTTGCTGCTCCTATTTTTTAGCAATTATCAAAAAAATTGCGGATAAGATTAGATAATCTTAACTGCGAGAAAACTTTATAACGGGCAAAGCAAAACTTGTCGTAAGTCAGCTTTTTGGTACAAGCAATAACGTCATCCGCCTGTTAGCCATTCTTGCCGGGCGTTCGATTTTCGCCATGTCCTGCAAAGATTCGGTAATCTCCTCGAGTACTGCATAGCCGCGATCTCTGTGCAACATCTGACGCCCTCGAAAGAACATTGTGAATTGAACTTTATGGCCTTTTTCAAGAAACTCACGCCCGTGGTTGAGTTTCATTTCCAGATCTCTCTTGTCAGTTTCCGGCCTGAGTCTGATTTCCTTGAGTGTTGCAGTATGACGGTGGTGCTTCTTATATGCTTCACGAGTTTTGCGCTTTTGCTCATATAACCATTTGCCGTAATCCATTATGCGACAAACCGGTGGATCGCTCGTAGGGGCAACCTCGACAAGGTCCAGTTCGGCATCACGCGCCCTGTTCATCGCCTCGGTGATATCTACTACCCCTACCTGATTGTTTTCTCCGTCAATCAGCCTTACTAATTTGGCTTTAATTCCCCCATTTACCTTTAATCCCTTTTGACTTATTGTGCGTCACCTTACCTTTCTATAAAGAAGTAAATCCTAAAACAGCTATCCTTAATTGAATTTACAATCTCCTATTTTAACTCATAAATTTCATAATGCCAAATCAATTTTTTTATCGTCTATTTTACTTCTGACATTTCTCAAAAAATCGTCTATTTCAACGGTTTTATTCTCCTTAATCCCTCGGATTCTGACGTTTACTGTGCCGGTCTCGGTCTCTTTTGGACCGACCACGAGCATATAGGGGAGCTTTTCACCGTGTGCTTTGACGATTTTAGCACCTATTTTTTCATCTGTATTGTCCGTGCTGCATCGCAAATTAGAATCTCTCAGCTTACTCTCAACCTGGCTCGCGTATTCGTTGCTTTTTTCGCTTATCGGCAGTATTCTTACCTGCTCCGGGGAGAGCCAAAGCGGAAAATTAGCCCCATAGTGCTCTATAAGAATGCCGATAAAACGCTCGAAAGAGCCCAAAACGGCCCGGTGAATCATAACCGGCGTCTTTTCGACATTATCCTTATCGGTATAGACCAGGCCGAAGCGTTGGGGCATGGAAAAGTCCAGTTGAATCGTGCCGAGTTGCCATGAACGTCTCAGGCAGTCTCTTATGTGGAAATCAATCTTCGGACCATAAAACGCCCCATCGCCCTCATTGATTTTGTAATCGATATTTTTATGCCGAAGAGCATCTTTGAGTGCATTTGTTGCCGTTTCCCAAATTTCATCCGAGCCGATATGTTTATCGGGCTTGGTTGACAGCTCGATGTGGAAATCTTCGAATCCGAACGCCTGATATATTTCGAAAGTCAGCTCGATGACTCCTATGATCTCGGCCTCAATCTGGTCGGGAGTACAAAAGATATGAGCGTCATCCTGAGTGAACTGCCTGACTCTGAAAAGCCCGTGCATAACGCCGCTGGCCTCATGCCGGTGCACCAGGCCAAGCTCGGCAACGCGCATCGGGAATTCGCGATATGAATGTTGCCGGGTCTTGTAAACAAGGCATCCGCCGGGACAATTCATCGGCTTGATAGCGAAGTCCGTTTCGTCAAAATTGGTGAAATACATATTCTCTTTGTAGTTATCCCAATGGCCGCTCTTATGCCAGAGTTCCTCGTTAAGAATAATTGGTGTGCGTATTTCCTCGTATCCATATCGATTATGAACGCCGCGCCAGAAGTCCACGATGGAATTCCAGACAATCATGCCCTTCGGATGAACGAATGCAAAGCCTGGGCCGGCTTCGTTGAAACTAAACAGGTCCAGTTGTTTGCCTAAGACGCGGTGGTCCCGTTTTTTCGCTTCTTCTAATCTCTGTAAAAAATCATCAAGATCTTTTTTGGATGGCCAAGCCGTACCATAAACGCGCTGCAGCATTTTCTGGGTCGGATCCCCATGCCAATAAGCGCCCGCTACAGACATGACCTTGAAACTGCCGACTTTTGACGTGCTGGGCACATGTGGACCCCGGCACAAGTCTTCGAAACCTTCTCCGTGAGAATAAAAACTAATAACATCACTTTCCGAACGGTTTATATTGTCGGTTTTATATTTGTCACCCGCCATCTTCTGTGCGGCCTCGTCCCTGGTCATTTCCTTGCGAGTAAACGGACTGTCGGTTTTGATGATTTCGGCCATTTTCTTTTCAATACGTTCGAAATCGCCCGGCCGGATTGACTCATCAAGATCAACATCATAGTAGAATCCGTCTTCGACCGTCGGGCCATAGACCAGTTTTGTTTCAGGCCAGATGCTGCATATTGCCTCGGCCATGATATGGGCGCAACTGTGCCGCATTACTTCAAGACCATCATCATCCCGTGGAGTAATGATTTGAACAGCAACCTCGCCATTGAGAGGAGTGGATAAATCAACCAATCGGCCATCTATTTTCGCAGCCACCGCAGCTTTTGCGAGTCCCGGCCCAATCTGTTCAGCCAGTTGCATAACAGTCGTGCCGTCAGTGACTTCTAAAATGCTGCCGTCAGGCAACTTAACTTTTGCCATAGATATGTCCGGTATTTCCAATATTCTTTTGCTCAGATCCTTATTTATTGTTTATTAATGCGAATTTAACCAGGCAGCACGAATATGTCAACATTATTTATGATCCGATTTTTGTTGCTATCTGATGATTTTTATTGTATAATGGTATTAGCTTTGGTAAAGCATAATTTAATAAGGAGGACGCCAGAGTGGATGCGAACTTAGTTCTATTCAAAAAAGACGGCTCACAAAAGAATTTTCCTTTACCGAGCGATATTACGGTAATAGGCCGACGGCACGATTGTGATTTATGTGTTCCTCTTATGGTCGTCTCCAGAAGACACTGCCAACTGAACCAGAACGATGAAGCTTTGAAAATCCGCGATCTCGGTTCTCGTAGTGGCACATTCCTTAACGGCAAACGCATCAGTGAAGCAACAGTTCAGGCAGGCGACTATATTACAATAGGCCCACTTACATTTCTTCTGCAAATAGGCGGAGAACCTGCAGAGATTGTCCCTCCCGAGCAACTCGGAAAAACACCATCGCAGCAGAAACCACCTGCACCAAAATCCCCGGCGACCGCGCCATCCGACAGTTTCCCTGATCTGGAAATTGACGATTCGGATTCTTTTCTTGACGAACTTGAAGATCTATAGCGGCTTTCTGACTTAAAAATAAACCAGGGACATAGCCCTAATCGGCAAGGAAAATTGTATGTCGCCACTGAACAACCTGGTGATTGGGATGCACGCTTAGATTTCTTAAATAAATGAGTTTTTTACTTGCCGATGTTGATAGAATCTATTAGAATAATATCTCAGTAGCGATTTATGTTCCGTATTTGCCGTGGGAGATATTGTATGCAAATATTGGATTTTATAAGCAGTATTTTACCAGATCCTCTTTGCCTTTCATCGTCGCAAGACAGTTTAACTGCAGAAACTCTGCTGCCTTTTAATCCGACCAAGCTCATCTTTTTAATAATATGGTTTTATTTGTGTCTGTATTTCATCCAGCATATTCAATTTAGCCCGTTGGTCCCGAAAAAATATAAATCAATTTCCTATATTATCAGCCTTGTAGCAGGGCCCCTACTATTTCTTGTTTTGGTGATAGTGGCCACGGCGAAAAACGCATCGAAAAGCAACATTAGTCTCATGGAGGCAGTAGGAGAACAGCTAAGAAGCATTGTAGCTAATTTACGCTCCATCAAGCCCGGACTCGGCAAACAATCGTCTCCTATTAAACTTCTTGATACATCTGGCAGAAGTATCAAAGAGATATACGGACACAGCAGCGACAAGCGAAAGGATAGCCATATTCTCGATTTAACCGAGCAGGTTATTGCCAAGGCGCTTGACCAGCGTGCTAGTGATATTCTTATCGATCCGGTAAGCCATACAATATATAAAATCAGATTTCGTGTGGATGGCGTCCTGCGTACGGAAAAAGAAATAAAGTCTGAAACCTGCAAAGCGATTATAAACAGCATTAAAGCTGTTTCCAGCATGGATATATCCGAGAAACGCAGGCCCCAGGATGGCGCGTTCATGGCTAAAAAAGACGACATAAACGCCTCGTTTCGAGTGGCAAGCGCAGGCGTCCTCAACGGCGAAAAACTCTCGGTAAGGATACTGAACCAACAGGCAAGCACCTTCACACTACCTGATATGGGATTGGTGCAAAAGCAATATTCAATAATTCAAAATGCCATAAATAAACCATCCGGCATGATTTTAATGTGCGGCCCTACCGGCAGTGGTAAAACCACAACTATGTATGCAATGCTCAACGAGATTGACAGGTTTACACGAAATGTCATCACGGTGGAAGATCCGATCGAGGCAATGTTGCCGGAGACCAGTCAGATTGAAATAAATCCCAAAGCCGATATTACATTTGCAAAAGCACTTCGCAGCATACTCAGGCAGGACCCGGATGTTATTTGTGTAGGTGAAATACGTGACGAGGAGACTGCAGAAATTGCCCTTCGGGCGGCACAGACCGGTCATCTTGTGCTGGCAACAATACACTGTCAAAGCAATGCAGCGGCACTGATCAGGCTGTTGGATTTAGGCGTGTCACCTCTTCTGATGTCATCGGGACTGAGCCTCCTTATTTCACAAAGGCTTGTTCGCCGGCTTTGTGAACAATGTAAAAGACCGGCGGAATTAACCGAAGGTCTAATACGGGAATTCCAAAGCAAACATGTTGAATACACCAACATGTTCGATGCCATAGGCTGCCGGCGATGTAATGGAACCGGTTATTTTGGAAGGATGGCGGTTTTAGATCTCTTACCGGTTACTGATGAATTAAAGTCCGACATCGCAGATAATAAAGCGATTATCGATGACTTGAAAAGCAAAGGTGATAAAAAGAACAGGACGAATTTAAGAAAAGAAGGCTTAAAGAAGGTCTCATTAGGGATAACAAGCCTTGAGGAACTCAAAAGGGTAATCGGGTAAAGTTTATGTTATTATTAGCAGGTATATTGTTCGGCGGTTTCTGTGTTTGGTACGCAATCAAGATTGGTTTCTACGAAACATGGGCAATGTTGTTCAATATTGTAATAGCCATTTATATAGCCCTTTTTCTGGCCCGGCCGATTGTGAATTTTTTACCTGAAGAAACTGGCAGCATTCCCTGCTGTGATGCAATCATTCTGCTTATAGTCGCAGCTGGCTCTTTTTTAATCTTACACGGGATTACCTATATTTTATTTACCAGCCAGTTTAGTGTACCGTTCCCGAAAATATTCGATATTCTTTTCGCTGGCTTAGTGGGCTTCTTTGGCGGTTTTATTATCCTGAGTTTCGCTGCTCTGATAATCTTCCTTACGCCTTTCGGCAAATACGCGGCCATTAACAAAGAATCTGTGAAGAACAACATGGAATCTGCATACTGGTTGTTCGATGGGATCCACTCGATAGTATCCTGGCCCCAGAACGAGTTAGAAAGCAGCGATGTCATTGAGCAATTACTAAACAAACCACAATCAAATACTCAACGAGAAGAGTCGGACAAGCCGACTCAGCCTAACGAAGCTCAACCAATCATTCGTTAAAACTCAACCATATCCGCCACATCAGGCAGCATTGCATAAGTAAAAAGATACCTTTCTGGCCCAAATCTAAAATATTTCCGGCCTAAAAAGTAAAATATGAAAAATTGATTTGTAAATCTCGGAATAATGCATTAATTTACCACTGTTACGTTGATATCGAGGATCTCGTGATGCCCAACAGTAATGTGCAGACATTCAGCGTCGGGCATCTACACGGTAGGAGTTTTTTGAAATGGAGCGTTGCGATGAAACTCAAGTCTATGCAAGTCAAGAATTTCAAGTGCGTCGAAGATTCTACGCCGTTTGACATTAGCCCTGTAACGTGCCTTGTGGGGAAAAACGAAGCGGGTAAAACTTCCCTTCTCGAAGCCCTGCACAAGCTTAATTCAGATGTGACCGAACTGGGCGAATTCGATGTTCTGCTGGAGTATCCGAGGCGGCGGCGTAAGGAATATCAAAGTCGTTCCGGCACCAAGCCGGACGATGCGCTAATCACTACGTGGGAGCTTGAAGACAAGGATATAGAAGCACTTGAGGAAAAACTTGGCGCCGGCGTCGTGAAATCAAGAATTGTGGAAATCCGCAAAGGATACTATCCCGGACAACAATGGACGTTCGTAAATGACAAGACTTCGAAAAAAGATTCGATGCCGGCATCGGTCCAGGTAAAAATGGAGAAGCTTTTACCGAAGTTCCTGTATTTCTCCAAGTGTAACATCATGGATGGACGCATTGCCATCGACTATGTTATCAAAAAGCAGGAACGCAACAAACTCTCGGGACCGGAACGTGTATTTTTAGCACTGCTTGATCTGGTGGGAACAAAACCCGAGCACTTGGCAAGTATAGAGAATTCTGAAGAACTGATTGCCGACCTGGAGGCTGCCTCGGCGCCAATTACTGAGCAGATTTCAAGATACTGGAGCCAGAATACAACCCTGAGAGTCTCCTTTTTACTCCATCCCGGAAAACCCCAGGATCCGCCTCCTTTCGATGTGGGGCAGATTCTGGAAACACGTATACTGAATACCCGGCATAATCTGACACTGAATTTCGATGAGCGGAGCACCGGTTTCGCATGGTTCTTTTCATTCCTCGTATGGTTCTCACAGGTCAAAAGGACTTACGGAGAGAATCTTTTTATACTGCTGGACGATCCTGGTATAGGGCTGCACGCAAAAGCACAGGAAGACCTGCTAAGATATATTTCACAGGAGCTGGAGCCGCACTACCAGGTGATCTACACAACGCATTCGCCGTTCATGATCGAGCCAAATAACCTCCATCGAGCAAGAACCGTCGAAGACATTATCTCGACAACTGATGACGGCAGGGAACAATATCTCGGCACAAAGGTCGGTGAAAAAGTCTTTAGCACGGATTCCGATACTCTTATTCCATTGCGGACGGCACTCGGTTACGAAATGATGAACTCAATGGTATCGGGGCATAAAACGCTGCTTGTCGAGAGTATGGCCGAAGCGTTTTATCTCAACTGGTTTTCAACCCGGCTAAACGAGAAAGGAAGAACAGGACTGGATTCTTCTTGGAAGATTGTGCCGTGCGGGGGCGGCGAGAAAATTGGAGCCTTCCTTGGCCTGTTCGGAGCCGGCCATGAGGATGTTGTGGTGTTGATGGACGTAACCGGAGGCCAAAAGAGGCTCGAACAACTGCGCGAGTCTGAGCTGATACGAGGTTGCGGCATCCTCACATGGGATAAATATATCCCTGGCTCTGAAGGTAGCGTTGAGGATATGATTGGATTGCCGACGTATTTCGCACTCCTTAATCTTTGTTATAAATTACCAAGAAAAAAGCGGTTACCGCTAACAGCACATGATGAAGCAGAAATAAAGCATGAACGTCTCGTCCGCCAGGTCGAAGAGCTTGTTAGCGCCGGCGAATTCAACATAGGCTCATTCGACCGTAACAAACCGGTAGAATTCCTTGTCGAGCACACGAGCAAATGTCTTAAAAAACTGCCTGATTTGTCGAGGGCACTCGACCGGTTCGAAGAACTCTTCATGGATATAAATACCTGCCGGATTATTTCGCAAACATCGTCGGTGTCAGATTATACACAAACCAAACCAATCGTCGGTATTGAACCAGATAAAAAACCGGCACAATTAGCTGAAGCGGAAAAAATATAATATCTGCGGCTTTCAGTTTTACATGCTGGCAGGACACGAACCGCCCTGGCATAAACTACTTGGGCAGGGGCCGCTCGGACACGTTTCACAGGCCTGGGTGGTCGATTTGCTCCGTCCGACAGCAAAGGCTGAGAGCAGCTTTTGCACATCGTTGCTGTTACAATGTTCACATGTATGTTTTCGCGGAGTTCGGTTCTTTTCGAGAAACTCCATCGTATGTCCACATTTATTACACTTGTATTCGAATATTGGCATCTTAACCTCAAACGAAAAGCTTTCCGTCAATCTCTGAACAGTAGCTTAATTAGTTTATCTTGCTGTGAAAAGTCTGGAACAATGATGTGAGCGCCGGCTTTAACGAGCCGGGTTCGTTTTTCCGGATTCAGGCCGTGGCGACGAATCTCGTCGGTTGCTATACCGACGGCGATGCCATCACGCTTCCGACATTCCCGTATCTCAACAGGCCCATCGCCGAAGACGGCTAATTCCGGCCCCTGCAGATTGTTTTCTGTCATGATTTTTTCGATGACCATCTTTTTTGAATATTTGGCCACGTCGCCGACGCTGCCGTAAATCCCGCCGTCAAAAAGCTCCGCATATCCGAGTGCTTTGGACTCAGCAATAACATCATCGCAATCGGTTCCACTGGCCAGATAAAGTTTAATGCTCCTTTTCCGCAAAGCTTCCAGAAATTCCAAAGCACCCTTGATAGTGTAGTCATGGATGTCAAGCTCGCCTCGCTTGAATTTTTCGATACGTTTATTGACAAGCTCCATCAAGGCGTCATTGTAAATTTCCTTATAGCCGAACTTGTCGCGGATTTCGTCGCTGGGGACAAGCCCGAATTCTCTGACCATTTCCACCAACGCTTCCATTTGCACTATTGTCTGTATGCCGGTTGACTGGTCTATGTAGTCAAGGACCCGGTTTCGCACTTTGTGATAGAGAGTTTCATCGGCAGTTTTGAATTTATTGCCGAGAATCGCTCTGATCATTACCGGCGCCATAACCTGCTCCCAGCCCTGTCTAAGAGTGCTGACCGTCCCGTCATGATCGAAGACGGCATGCTTTATATTAGCCTCAGGTAACGATTCGGCGCACATTTCTATTTCCGTATCATCGAAATAACTGGCTCGGCGCCTGTCGATCGCAAGCTCTGGCTGATAGATATAATCGGTGTCTTTGCCGACTTCGAGAATTTCCGGCCCGGAGGCGGTGCCCGTCTGGAACAATTTCTGGACGGTTACAGCAGCGGCAAGATTTGCAAACTCGGCGGCCTCCGCCGGACAAACGCCCCCGCCCAGGCATAATGCCAGTGCGCTTGTTACCGTATCGCCAGCGCCGACAATATCGAGTTTCTTTAACAATTGAATGCCTGGGACCTCGTGGTAGCCATCGGAATCGACCGTGATGATCCCACGGGAACCGCGCGTCAGGAAAACCGGCTTGTTGAACTGCTTATAAAGATTCTCAGCGTATTTTTTCACATCAGCTAATGCCAAAACATCGTCCAGTTTCACATCGACGTTGTTCAGTTGGGCCGCTTCCAGGTCATTTGTCTTGCGATAGATGTTTCTGAATTTGCGACCGTAATGCCGGGAATCAAGCAAGACTATTTTATCGCCGAACTTTTTAAAAAGCTCGTTGGCGGAATCTATGAACGATTCGCTCGTGATACTACCGGGAACCTGCTGGTTGAATATTAAGGCATCTGCAGTCTGGAGGGCATTTTTTATGCCTTTTAACAGGGCCTGATCCGTCGCCTCTGTTCTTTTATTGAAGAAGCCAAAATCCATCCGAGGCAGTTCTTTGCTCTCAATGTAAGGCTTGCCGAACGCGACCGTGTCGAAATTGTCTTTCTGAACGACTAAATAGCTCGTATCAACACTAAGCTCCCTAAGCTGACGTGTCAATTCTCTACCGTAGATATCATCTCCAATAACACCTATGACCTGAATCGACGCTGGCTCGAGAGCGGCAAGATTAGCAACAACATTCGATGCTCCGCCGAGCGAATAGTAATGCCTGCCGACCGCCTGTGCTTGAAGGCCGGTCTCGAGCGAGACTTCCGAACCGCACGGATCGAGCAGCCAGTAAGCATCGATACAAAAATCGCCATAAACCGCGACTTTGACATTCCTGATACGAGCCAGGGTTTCGTTGATGCGCTGTTCTTTCATTAGTCGACACCTTTTTGTTGCGACAATTGTATAGTCTTCTTATAGAGCAACGGAAAGGTCTTCTTCTGATCGCCCTGTATGTAAAAGCCTTTTCCGGTAAAAGCCTGCGGAATTCGTGTAGCAACGCTTTTCTGGTCGCGAAAATAATAGCCCTGCGAAGATTCGTCGCTCATTGAGCCGGATTCCTGATCGCGCAAGTCAAAGTCGGCAGTAAGAATACCGTTCGGGACGCTTGCCGTATTTGCTGCGATTGAGACGGCCTTGAGCAGAACTTCAGGCCCCGTGACGGCACTGCCAATGTTCAGCACTACGCCGCCTTCGGTCAGTTTTGCAATTTCATTGGTATAAATAAGGAAATCTCTGCCGGAACAGCCGCCCTTGGCCTGGCTGTCAAATGATGGATGCTGGTCAACCACGTCCGTACCTATCCCGACGTGAATAGTGAAAGGAACATTTTTCTCGTAGCAGGCGGCAAGAAGACTAACTTCGGGATGAGCGAAAGTATCGGGCAAATCACCATTAGCATCAAGAGCAAGAACCTCCCGGCGGAAATCTTCATCGCATATCGTCCTGCCAAGCGATTCCCCGAGCCCGAGTTTATTTTTGTTGCCGACTGACAGGACATAATTGTAATAAGCTAGCTCACTGGCCATCCCGAACCGGCCTTTGCTCAGGGCATCCGGGACATTTTCACTGGTCTGGCCGATCAAAGCCAGTTCGAAATCATGTATGGAAGTAGCACCATTGCCGGCAACTAGGCTAACAAGACCTCGTTTTACCATATCGGCAAGCAGAAGACCAAGGCCGTTCTTAATTAAATGGGCGCCTGTAAAAACAACGACAGGCTTGCCGGCCCGTCGGCATGAAACGATTGTTTGAGCAATATTCTCAATCTCATCGCAGGTCTTATCAGGCAAATCAACAGCAAGATTGTCGATGTTTTCAACCCGGATAAGATCATTGAGCGTAACCTTATTCGAGCGTGTACTCAGAGGATACGTATTAACCTTATTGAGGTAAAAGATGTTGTATTTGCCATTGTATTCCATGTAAGTTTCTGCTATTGAAGCTTTTGGATGAGTTTTTCGAGCCTCTTAATGGATTCTACCATGCACCGGATTGTATGATAGTTGACTTTCCATGAATGGCTCATGTGTGTCCAAATGGGCTGGCCTTCCCGAGTCGTCAAAGGCCACCACTCGCCGACGGAATGATTTATCATCTTATCGAAAACAAAGCGGTGAACGTTTTCGTAAGCCGGCCAATATTCCTCTGGCCCGAACCGCAGGCACCCTTCCAGCATTCCTATCATAACCTCGGCCTGCTGCCAGAATTCCTTTTCCAAATCGTAAACTCCGCCGGCATGAGGTCCTTCGACATAAACGCCACCGTATTCGGGATCTATGCCGTTATCCCGCCCGTGATCCATAGCCTTCTTGATAATATCCCTGTAATCTTCGAAACCTGAGCCCATGACATCGGTCGCGTGTGCAAGCAGCCAGGCAAACTCGACATTGTGCCCCGCGGAAGTATTGTCTTCTGCGTTGGCCTTGGAACCGCCCTCGGCAAATCGGTCCCATCCCCAGACGATATCGAACTTTATCTGTGGAGCGACTTTCCAATCGACGGTAAACTGCGGGATGCCGGTCGCGTATTTCGGGTGAAGTATCCGCTTAATGAGCAGATCGATGTCCTCAATAAGAGTTCGGCGGTGGATGGATTGGCCCGTGCATTCATAGAGCGTGGTGAAAGCTTCCATAAGGTGCATATGGACGTCGAGGGTCTTTCTGTCGCCGCCCTGGGGGCCGGGGCCGCAGAGGTTCCAGTTCCTTTCGAACATCTCGAAATAACCGCCATACATCGTGTCGGCGGCGTGTTTCTTTAGTAGGTCGAACGTTTTTTCCGCATATTCCACGCCGCGTTTGTCTCCGGTTGCCATTGTATATTCGCTGAGGGCGTACATTATAAAAGACAGGCCGTAGAGGATTTTTTTGTCACAGGTGACGTTACCGGCTCGGTCAGTAATCCAGAAAAAGCCGCCATATTCGCTGTCCCACATCTTGTCGATGATAAAATCGACGCCATGGCTGGCATACTCGGCACACTTTCCGTCGCCGTATCCCGCCCGGTGGGCCGATGCCATTGAATAAACGGTGCGTGCCTGGGCGAGCATGGATTTCTCATCCTCGCCGCTGTCGTTGCCGTCTTTATCGAAATGAGTAATGAAGCCGCCGTTCTTATCGTCCTTGCACCTGTCTAACCAGAATGGCAGCAGCTCAGTCGTAAAGTGCTGCCTGCACTCTTCGAGGCACGCAGAGACTTTATTTGCATCGATAGCCATTTTGTAATCCTTTCAAATGATCTATATACCCATGGAACCTGCACATAATAACAAATACATGCAATGTCAGCAATGGGCATTTGGAGTGAATTTTACAGGTTAGACCTACAGTATCCGATTGTTATGCAGAGCAAGTGCCGATTGGGAATCCGTGAGAAGGAAATAAAACTATATTACTGCTTTGTCAGCTTTTTGCCTGGTCGAGAATCAGGTCCTTTACTTTCCTGCTGGGCAGATTCAATGCTCCGTAAGCAGCAGCGACCGTGCTGCGAAGCTCGGTATCGGTTGCGTCCGAGCTGATAAGTGCATAAATGGCATCGATCGTCTCATCAGGCAGCATATTGGCGTTCAGCTTGGCAGAAGTCGCAAGAGAGTTAAATGCCGATATTCTTACATCCGGAGCGTTATTTTCTTCAAGGGCCATTGCAGCAATTGCACGCTGGGCACCGGGGCTGTTGAGATAGGCCAGGATTTCGCCTGCCAATACCTGGATCCTCGCATCACTTACAGCACTTTCCAGAGCAAGTTGAGCGGCGGATAAGTCAAGAACCTTATTTCTTGAATGGGCCAATGAGAGCATGGTTTCGGCTGCACGTACGGCATAATTTTCGGCTATCTCATCGCTCCAGCCGTTCGCACCAGCGGTACCTGCCTGCGAGTTCTGCCCCAATGCTTCGGCAAGATTTGCCACAACAAGCTTGCTCTCGGCAAACCCTTCCTTGGGGCCGGCTGCTCCAATGGCTATCGCGGCACTGTATCTGACCATCCGGTCATTGAATGACAGGGCCTCAAGCAGCGGCTGAGACGGGCCGAGTTGATAAAGCAACGATTCCTCACCGGCGGTCGTTGCCAGCGCCTCGATAACACCAAGTGCGACGTGAGCATTATTATCTTTTACGGCACGAGCTAACGCCTGATGGAGATATTCAACACCCGCGGTTGTTGCGTAAACGAGAGCATTGGCGTGACGTTCACCGAAATAAGCCGGCATCTTTTCAACGCCGGTTGATTCTGCCTTGAAGAATGCAGCAATCCATAGACCGATAGCCGCGCCGAATCCCGGATCGGCCTTCAGCGCCCACTCACAAGTCCGCATTGTCATAAGCTCGTTGAAGTAATTCCTGTCTACTTCTTCCGAAACCAGCTCGGCAGCATCGGAATCCCAGAACCAGACATTGGCAAAATCAGCGTCCAGGGCCGGGGCTAAAGATTCTGCATGATAATAATATTTTTCCGCCAGATCGTAGAACAGCTGGGCAGCCGGAGCTTGCAGCATGGCCGGATTAATTTGTCTGATGCTATCCTGAGCCATTGCGCGGAGCTGAGATGAATCGTCGTTCTCGACAACATATTTCAGATGGGCCAGTGGCTGTGGATAGCCAATCTTGCCTAAAGCCATAATTATCTGCGCTTTGAGCGGCACATTTTCGGTCTGTAATGCAGCAACAAGCGGCCTTATAGCATCTCTGCCGACCTGTGGAAGGGCCCGGACAATATTCGTCAACTCGTTTTCGCGCGACGGATCGGCCATCGCATTCAGCATGAACGGGACAGCATATTCGCCGGCGTTGCGGAGTCGTTTAACCGCTATAAGCCAGCCGCGGTCGGTGGTGTTTAATCTTCTTACTTCCTCCGCTATAATACGAGGTTCGGTGCGTTCTATGAATCTGCCCTCCTCGATAACTGCAAGAACTTTCCCGCTCAAATCAGCTAATTCGGCGTCAGGTGCTACTTCGTTTACTCTTACCAGTATCTGGTAGCCCTGTTGATTAGCCCTGCTAAGTTCAAGCAGTTTTACGGGATCAGGATTGCTCTTGAGAAGAAGCTGTGCATAATCCTTCGCTAAGCTGAATCGGCCGATCTTCATATAATGGAGAGAGTCATTCCAGCAATCTACTCTGCCCTGCTCGATACCGTCCATAATTTTTCCCGTTAGGTCAGCCAGCTCTTCATCGGAAGTTGCTGATTGGATTTTCAACAGTGTCGTATAATCTTCCGGATTTTCTATAGCAACCACAAGCAATTCTACAGGCTTGGGGTGAGCTTTGATAACTGCCTGCGCATATTCTTTTGCTGGATCCACCTGATCTGAGCGCAAAGAACTTAAAAAATTGCCCCAATTCTCTTCAAGATTTTGAGCAAAGCAGGCGTTGGCTGCAACAAGCGCTATTCCCAAAATAACCACGGCGGTTTTATTATTAAACATTAATATATCTCCAAAAAACTCACGTTTGTTTCACTAAAAAACCTTCGGCTGCCACTTAGATAAGAATTATCTCAGGCGGCCCTGACCTCCAAATCGCCCTTTTTAAGGCGTTTTTGAATATAAAATGCGGACAAAATCAATAATTCTCTATATTATTCGTCCGTAGAACTATATAGTATTAGTAAATACCTGTTTTGTCAACAAAAAACCGCCTCAGATAATCATTATTAAGAACTTCAACTCGAATTTCAAATTGCATTTCAGACTGCTTTCTGTTACAATATCGGACATAAAGCTGGATTTAAGCAAAGCAACCTGATGATAAAGAAGAAAAATCATAGACGAGGAACCTTCGGCGAGTTTATACAGCGTAAAACATGCTTCTTTTCAAAATGACGGACACATTTAATCCTTGCGGACTAAATATAAAACTAAATTTCTGTGAATAACAAAAGAAGGTCTTATTTTTTTTATATTCAGCAAAAAAAGTGTAACGAATAGAGTAGGACATGGACTTCTATTATTGAGAATTACGGATTATAGACTCTGTGCTTTAAAAAAACATAAAATCGAGTGATTTTAGACATGTAACGAAATACTAAAGCTGAGAGGAAGAAAATCATGAAAAAAACAATTCTTACAATAATCTCATTATTAGCAATTCGTGCCTCTATAGCCGCCGATGAGGTTTTAATTTCCGGCGATACGCATGAAATAAAATGGAAATCCCTTGGCGGCAATTTCGCCCGTACGGGCCTTAGCGACAGCAACGGTCCGGAATCCGGCTGTATCATATGGCAATTCGAAACTACAAGGGCCGTGTCGGCAAGTGTAACCGTAGGCGCCGATAACACAGTTTATATACCATGTGAAGACGGTAAGTTATATGCACTTGACCCAAACGGCTCACTCATTTGGAGCTACGATGCCAATACTCCTCTGATAAGCTCACCAACTATAGGCCCTGACGGCACGTTGTATGTAGGAGGCATGAATGGAAATCTATATGCTATTGACATTAATGGTAATCTGCTGTGGACGTATAGCACGGAAGGCTTTATCTATTCATCTCCGGCCGTTTCAGCAGAAGGCAAAATTTATGTCGGCTCGCAAGATGGCTTTCTCTATGCGCTGGACAAGGATGGCAGTGAGTTGTGGAGATTTGAAACAAAGGGGCCTGGCAAATTACAAATGGGCACTATTTTCGCCTCGCCTGCTATCGGCGCCGACGAAACTGTATATATCTCCGGATTATACGACCCGAACTTATATGCACTTGGTTCTGCTGACGGCTCTGTAAAATGGAAATGTAACTTTGAATCTCAAGGCTGGCCCTTCGCCTCTCCTGTTATTGCAAATGAAGGAATAATTTACCAAACATTGCTGTATGATACCAACCTTTATGCAATTGAGCCCCAGGACGGCGGTATTATCTGGTCTGTAGACTTAGCAGATCCGACAAGCGACTGGTTCGATCCTAATTATGCTCAGGAGTATGGCGATGCTGATGGCTGGTCAGAACCGGCATTAGGGCCGGAGGGCACAATTTACGTAAGTTTCGATGACCCGTACTTAAGAGCAGTCGAACCGACTGGTAAAATTCAATGGGTAAGGCGCTTAGGAGATATGGGCGGATTCACTTTAACGGTGAGCAATGACGGCAAAATTTACGCCGCATGTGATGATGGAAATCTCTACGTAGTCAATCCCAACGGCGAGGAAATTGCCCGGTTCCAGAGCCAGGCATGGCTTAATTTCCCTGTCATAGTGGATAACCTATTAATAGTTGCCGATTCGAAGGATGATTCACTGCTGATTACGTATGAGAATAACAATGTATATTCCATCACGCCGGAGTGCTCGGAAGGCCAGATACCTGTTTTATACTGGTCTGCAGACTTAAATTCAGATGGGGCCGTTAATGTTAATGATATAGCTATTTTAGCAGCTTATTGGTTAAGAAAAGAGTGAAAAATTATGAAAAGAAAAACTAAATTAACAAGAAAAGAATTAATTGTTGCTCTTGTGTGTATCATTTTTCTATTGCTAAATATCAGCGCTATTAGCAGCGACGGTCGCAGAAGGGCTAAAGAGATAGTATGTCTGTCAAACCTTCACCAATGGGGTACGATGTTCGAAATGTTCACGAACGACCATGATGGGTATTTCAATAGCGGTTGGGATGTTGGGGAAAGGGAATTGTGGATGAACGCGCTACGGCCATATTACACAGATAACTTGAATCTACTTCTTTGCCCGGAAGCCAGTAAAGCTATAGAAAGTGTAACTGATTCCGTTGTGTTCAGGGCCTGGTTTCGCGATTTTAATCTTCCTGATAAAGACCAATTCCATTGTGTCAGCAGCTACGGCATAAATTCCTGGACCAACAACATGACCAGAGATCGTGGCTTTCGCCTTGAAGAATGGTTTTGGAAGAATGTCCAGGGTGTTAACAACAAGCGCAACATTCCAGTTTTTGCCGACTCTAGATGGCATGATGCCTGGTCGCAGCACACTGATATGCCGGCACCTTATCCAGATTCATACTGGGTAGGAGATGTGGGCGTCACATGGGAAATAAACCATTTCTGCATAAACCGACACAATGGGGCGATAAATATGCTTTTTATGGATTGGTCTGCAAGAAAAGTTGGACTTAAAGAGCTGTGGACACTAAAATGGCATCGAAGCTATAACACAAATGGTCCCTGGACGAAAGCAGGCGGTGTTCATCCCAGCGACTGGCCAAGCTGGATGAGGAATTTTAAGGAATAAGGGACAGAAGAAAAAGGAATATGAAAAAACAAACGAGAAGGGATTTTCTAAAAGTGCTGGGCCTTGCTGCCGGCTCGCTATTTATGCCGCGAGCAGCTTTCGCCGGACGGAAGTCTACTCGCAAACCTAATGTTTTGCTGATCTTCACGGATGACCAGGGCTCTATAGATGTTAACTGCTATGGCGCCAAAGACCTGTATACAGCGAACCTTGACCGACTCGCCACTGAAGGAACTCGATTCACTCAGTTTTATGTCGGCGCTCCGGTCTGCTCGCCATCCCGAGCGGCGCTGATGACGGGGCGATATCCACAGCGGGCAGGTGTGCCCGGGAACGTCTCTTCAAAGAAAGGCCATGCCGGCATGCCTACCGAGCAGGTCACTATCGCAGAGATGATGAAATCAGCAGGCTATGTTACCGGCCACGTTGGTAAATGGCACCTGGGCTATACACCCGAAACCATGCCGAACGGACAGGGCTACGATTATTCTTTCGGGCACATGGGCGGCTGTATAGATAACTATTCCCACTTTTTCTACTGGCAGGGACCGAACCGGCACGATCTATGGCGGAACGGCACAGAAATCTGGCGGGATGGCGAATTTTTCGGTGATTTGATGGTCGATGAATGTAAGAAATTCATCGATGGGCACAAAGACGAGCCGTTCTTTTTATACTGGGCGATAAATATGCCGCACTACCCGCTGCAGGGCAAAGAAAAGTGGCGGAAAAAATATGAGCACCTCGATGCGCCGCGAAAAATGTACGCTGCTTTCGTTTCCACAATGGACGAGATGATTGGCGAAGTCGTTCAACATCTGGACAAATCGGGCCTGCGTGAAAATACGCTGATTATATGGCTAAGTGACCACGGCCATTCAGTCGAACAACGGACCTTTGGTGGAGGTGGTAATTCCGGTGATTATCGCGGCCACAAATTCACCCTCTGGGAAGGCGGTATTCGTATCCCATGTATTGTCACCTGGCCCGGACACATTCCTCAAAACGCCGTCCGGAACCAGGTAGCTGTGAGCATAGACTGGATGCCTACCATTGCAGAATACTGTGGTGTTAAACCGCCTGATGTCAATATAGACGGCGTGAGTATAAAATCGATTATAGATTCCGCCGATGCCCCAACTCCACACAAAGTTATCCATTGGGAAACCGGCCAGCACTGGACGGTCCGCGAAGGCGACTGGAAACTCGTCCACAACGGCCCGGCAACGGATTACAAAGGCCGGCAAATCCCAAAAGTCCAAAACTTCCTGAGCAACATCGCCGAGGATGTCACTGAAACTAAAAATCAGGCCGAAGCTCACCCCGAAATAGTCCAACACCTAACCGGCCTGCATAACCAGTGGCTCAATGATGTCAAAAGGTAATAAACAATCCTAAGCGAATGCGTCTCGAAGCAGGGCCAGGCTCTTGGGAATCGCGGTTTTGTAATCTTCGTTGCCTTCGAATTCGAGTGAGACGTAGCCGCGGAAATTGTGTTTTCGCATGATCCGGGCGATACGGGGATAATCCAGATCGAGAGTGTACCAAAGTCCGCCGCCGTAATAGGTCTTGGCCTGCATAAAAACGGTCTGAGGGGCACACATTTCGAGTTTGTCGTAAGGGTCTTCGAGGAAATTACCCGTATCGAGCAGGATTTCCAACCACGGTGAGTCGATTGCATTGGCGATTCTCAGCAATCCTTCCGGTGTTCGAGCCAGGCCCCAGTGATTTTCCAGGCCGAGAATTACGCCACACTCCTCGGCTTTGGGCAAACATTTTTCTATACTGTCGATGACCCACTTGAAGCCATCCTCTTCAGTATATCCGGGCAAAACCGGTTCAATGCCGCGATTGGCCATCAAATCATCGAAGCTTCTCGTCGTACCCCACCGGCCTGTGTTAATGCGTACAATCGGGACGCCCAAACGATAAGCAATTTCGATTTGTTTGATTGTCAGGTCGATATTCTTTTGGCGCCTGGCTTTGTCGGGTGAGACATAACCCTGATGGGTGGACATGCAGCAAAGGTCCAGGCCGTTGATTAGTGCGTGGCGTTTGATTTTCTGTAAATACGCATTATCCTCGCTCTCCATCTGAATAAGTAGAAGATCAACGCCGTCGAAGCCCAACCGGGCCGCTTCGTCGATACAGGTTTCAATAGGAAGCTTAAGGTTTTTCTTGAATCGCCAGAAGGAATATGTCGAGACCGCGATGGGATTTGGACGGAGCGACACTGCACTGCTTTGCCCGGCGAACGTTTGTGAATCAGATGAATAAGTAGCGAGTCCAAGAGCACCAGTTGCCGCAATCGAACGACTGAGGAATGTTCTACGTTGAATCGATTTCATAATTCGTATCTCCAAATATCAATGTGACTTAAATTTTGAAATTAACGGATAAATTGACGGTGCTTTGAGGCCGATTCGGCATTGACCTCAGCAGCGATCTGCATAAATCTCGGTATAGAATGATCAAAAAACTGCTTGTAGACATCACAGAAGTAGCTTTCTCTGCCGTAGTTTTCCTTATCGAACGGTGCCCTGTCTTTCATACAGCCGCCCCGGCACACGGCCAGATGCCGGCAGACGAGACACTTGTTGCAAAGATTTTTCTTGTTTCTGGCAAAAGCTCGCTTTTTACTGCTGCCGGCAAGTTTTTCTATCGGCGTCTCGAAAATATTGCCCAGTCGCCACTTCGGCTCGACGAAAAAGTCGCAGCAGAAAGCGTCACCGGTATGCTCGATTACGATATATTGACTGCATTGTCTGTCGAAAGTGCAAATCGAGTGCCGGCCCGTCACATAATAAGACAGCACTGAATCAAAGTCGCGAATGCTTAGCTTTCGCGGTCCATACTCGTACCAGCGGTCGAACAGCCTGCACAGAAATTCGCCGTACTGCTTCGGCGTAATCGAAAAATCCGCAATCTCGCCCGTTGCCGGATCGACTTCCACACATGGAATAAACTGCACAAACTTAACACCTAATCCGATAAGAAAATCGAATACTTCATCCGGATGGTCTGCGTTCCTGGCGTTCAGCAGAGTAAGAGTGTTATATTCGACATTGTACTGTTTGCAGTTTTCTATGGCCCGCATTACCCTGTCGAATGTACCGGCATCGGAATGGTCAAGGCGGTAGAAGTCATGATATTCTTTCGGTCCGTCGATACTGACGCCGACAAGGAATTTATTTTGACTCAGAAACCGACACCAGTGTTCATTTAGCAGAATTGCGTTGGTCTGTAGCGAGTTGCCGACTTCCTGGCCGGCGATTCCGTATTTCTTTTGCAGCTCTACTACTTTTTTGTAGAAATCCAGACCCATCAGTGTCGGCTCACCCCCCTGCCAGGCAAAGCCGGCCAGCGGAAGACGCAGTTCCATGTAGTCTTTTACAAGCCTCTCCAGCACTTCTTCGCTCATGCGCTGTTTGCCCTGGCCGACTTCAGGCGCCCTGCATTTATAAAAGCAGTATTTGCAATCAACATTGCAATCCGAGCCGGATGGCTTTATTAAAAGTGTAAACGGCTGCATTATTCTCCAAGATCCTGAAGCATATTTATAGTTAATCTTAATTATACGGCAAAATGATAGCAGAAATGGAATGCGTTTACCATGCAATTCTTACGGCAGATTGTTCTTGCTGCTACTTCTCGATGTGCATTCTTATTTTGTCGGCCGAACGTGTGTGCCTGCTTAGAGAGCCGTTTTCAATACCGGCTGCGATTTGCATTAACCTTGGTACTGTATAATCGAAAAACTGCTTATAGCTTTCGCAGAAGTAGCTTTCCCGATAGTCGCCCTCATCATTCCAGCGGTTCCTGTCTTTCATGCAACCGCCGCGGCAGATATCAAGATGTCTGCAAACGAGACACTTATTTGGCAGTTGTTGTTTGCTACGAGCAAAGGTTTTCTTTTTGCTATCGCTTGCAAGCTTTTCAAGAGGTGTTTCAAGAATATTGCCCAGTCGCCACTGGGATTCGACGAAAAACTCACAGCAAAAAGCATCGCCTGTGTGTTCAATGACGACAAATCCAGCGCATTGCTTGCTGTACGTGCATATCGTATGCTTGCCCATAACATAGTGTGTTACTAGAGAGTCGAACTCGCGAACATTGAGTTTTTCCGGGCCATAGACAAACCAGAGATCGAAAAGCCTGCACAGGAAATCGCCGTACTGCTGCGGTGTAATCGAAAATTCTGTCGGGCCGCCTGTCGCCGGATCAGTCTCAATGCAGGGAATAAACTGCAGGTATGTCAACTCGTTTTCGATACAGAACTCGAACAGGGCATCCGGCTGCTGTACGTTGTTATTGTTGAGCAAAATAAGGGCGCTGAATTGGACATGATTCTTCCGGCATATTTCGATTCCTCTAATCACCCTGTCGAACGTTCCTTTGCCCGAATGATCAAGGCGATACTGGTCATGAAATTCTTTCGGTCCATCAATGCTGATGCCGAGAAGAAACCTATTATCGCAAAAGAACTGGCACCATTCATCGTCCAGCAGAATTCCGTTGGTCTGTAGAGTATTGCTAACCTGTTGGCCGGCACTGCCATATCTTTTCTGCAATTCCACTGCCCTTCTGAAAAAATCCACACCCATCAGCGTAGGCTCGCCCCCCTGCCAGGCAAAACCGGCAACCGGGAAACCCAGTTTCATATAATCTTTTACGAGCGTCTCCAGCACCTCGTTACTCATTCGCTGTTTGCCCCGGCCAAACTTGGATGGTCTGTCCTTGTAGAAACAGTATCTGCAATCGATATTACAATCCGAGCCGGACGGTTTTATTAGAAGCGTAAAAGGCTGCATTATATTTATAATCCTGCACCGATCGTGGGACGCTCTTCTTCCGGCAACTTATTGCCCCAGAAATCGCGCCCACCGTTGTTTTCAATTGGAATGCCGGTGCCGACGCAGGGCGAGCCGATTTTGAGTCTGTATGCCTTCAAAGTAGCAAGTTTAGTCGGATCAGTCAGCGTAACTCCGCCCGGTTTGACAAGTAAGGGATCGACATATCTGCCAAAAACTTTATCGCCTGCTTTCTCCTGCCCTGTCTGGGCGACCCACTCCTCGAAGGTATAACCGTCAAAGGCAAGCCCACGATTATCTACAGCCCAGTAAATATTATTTTCGAACCGTCCTCTTTTTGCCTTGCCTGATATAAGCTCACCGGTACAGATAAAGATATTATTGTGGATTACAACGCCCGGAACATCCAGACCACCAAATCCAATACCGGCACCGTTTTTGTTATATATCGTGTTGTTATAGATTTTACAGTCAGACATTTGCTTATTAGCGGCATAAATATCGATACCGCTCCTGCGGTTGTTTTTTATACCGTCGTTCTGACTTATATTGTACCTTACAATATTGTTCCTGAAGACCGGCGCGCTCGGATACTGGCACAGAAAATAGCCGGGACCTTCGTTGTTATATGAAAGGTTATACTGCAAAATCGAATTTGTCACACCTCCATCGAGATCGAAGCCCCCGCCATCCTCGCCTGGGCTTTTATTATCGTGTGAGATACAGAACTGAATAATCACGTTATCAGCATTCCACGCCCAGATACCGACCGGGCCATTGCCCTTTCGCGGCATATCCCAGCCGTTATTCATTGCCCGGCAATATTCGATTACACCATTATTTGTATTTCCCACTACAATGCCGTTGCCGCTGTGGTTGGTCAGATTTGAGGGATCTCCCGGATTGTTTTGTGAAACACAATACCCGATGTAAACATCTTCTGATCTGAAGTTTGAGGGTGAGCCTTCAATGCAGATGCCAGCGTGGCCGTTCTCATAGGCATGTACGTTTGTGATGCGGACATCCCGAATTCCGCTGCCCAATATACCGTTGGTGCGAAAACCGCTGACGTCAACGTCTCCAATCTCTGCCCCAGATAAGTCAATGAAATGAACGCCGTTCCCTGTGTTCCCGTCTTTTCGTCCGGAACCTTTAAAAATCATGTTCTTAACGATTAGATGATTACAGCAGTCTGCAATCAGGCCGGTGCCTTTTCCCCCGTCAATAATCGCTCGACCGGTTCCGTAAGAATTTATCACAATTTTCTTGTCGCTTGAGCCGCTGTCGTTTTTGTCGAGATTGATGGTACCGGCAAAGGTTTTGCCGCCCTCGAACAGCACATTGCTACCCGGCTTAAAGTCCGTGTCGTTAATTTTCGCAATGCTCCACCAAGGCAGAGTCCTGGTTCCCGGATTTGAATCATTACCCGCCATGCTGATATAGTAATCCCGCCCATATATATTGATACCTAATAACACACATAAAATTATACTGCACTGTGCGAATGAAAATGCTCTTAATATCACGGCTTACTCCTGTCGATACATGCAGAGATAGTTTATTCTTCGAGCACCTTGTGCTTTCCCAGCCACTTTTTTACCCACTCCCGGGCCTGCCTGGCCGTTTGCAGTGTACCTTCGAGCTGGGCGATATACATTTCCTCGGCTAATTGTCCAATCCCTGGGCCTTGCACAGCGCCTAATTGAATTAAATCGTGACCGCTCAGTAACGGTTTGGGGCACAATTCGACGTCACCGAGTTCATTTATTCTCCTTCTTAAGGCGATTAACGCAGTAATTCTTTTCCTGCCGTCGCCTTTGGCTTTTTGTATGGCATTCTGCATTTCATACAGGTCCCCAAAATACGGCTGGGCAAGAAGCTTTTTCAGATCGGCCAAAGACATCTGCTTATCGAGCAGCTTACCTCTGTTTGCCAAGAGGAACTTTATGTGTTTGTTTTGGTTCCTGCTCATCTTTAGAACCTGACAGCTCCGGACAGCATAGTCAGTCTCACAGCCGGCAAAAAAACAGGCCAATGTTAAAGCAAAATTGACTTTCTTCCGCAGTTGGCTCAAAACATCAATTGCTGATTTCGCCTGCCTGACTGTAAAACCGGGGAAAATCACTCTCACCAAGCCACTATCTATCAGCAGTGAAGCTCCAACGGCACGATTCGGATGGATAAGGATACCCTCCAGTTCCATTGCTATGCGTTCACCGCTTATTTTTGTGATTTTCTTTGCATTTCCGCAGATAGCCGACCACGTTGAGGCCTCGATTTCAAAACCAAGCTGAGTGGAAAAACGTACTGCTCTCAGCATTCGCAGGTAATCTTCGCCGAACCGCTCGGCGGGTTTACCGATGGTTCGAACGATGTGATTCTTAAGGTCAACCTGTCCATCGACATAATCGATAACTTCTTTTTTCAAAGGATCATAAAACATCCCGTTGATTGTAAAGTCCCTCCGGCCGGCATCCTCGGCGGCTGTGGTGAACTCAACCGAGTCGGGATGCCGACCGTCGGCATAGTCGGTCTCGGTTCTGAATGTGGCGACTTCCACTTGTCGACCTTCGACTAGAACAATTACCACGCCAAACTTTGCACCGACTTTCAGTGTGCGTTTGAATAATCTTGTTACATCCTGAGGTTTCGCATCCGTAGCAACATCATGGTCCTTAGCCCGTCGGCCGAGCAACATGTCGCGCACACAGCCGCCGGCCAGCAAAGCCTGAAACCCATCCCTCTGCAAACGCTTTATCACTTTAATTGCTGCCTGCCTGTTTGTCATCTGTTTTTCCCAAGTATCGTAATTGCCATCGTGCCCCATTGGCGTCGCTCACCGGTTTGAAAACATCCGTATTTTTTCAATAAACTAACATCCCGGCTGGTCCTGACAATGACAATTCCTTCGAAAGTTATTTGCTCGCCCAATAAATCCAACAAAACTCCCAATGGTGAATCGGTCTGAATGTTCATTACCTCGGCATAAGGCGGATCGACAAAAACAAGGCCATATTTTTCCAAGTCAGAATCAACAACAGCACCAATATTAAAGGCATTCGCTCTGATGGCTTTCGTTTCTTTTTCAAAACCGGCTTTTTCGATATTCTTATTAAGTACCGCAAAAACCTTCGGATCTTTTTCGACAAAAGTAACAAATTCCGCACCCCTGCTCAATGCCTCCAGACCCAGAGAGCCGACGCCGCAGAATAGATCAGCAACTCTTGCACCCTCAGGCAAATCATACGTATAAAGAATGCTGAAAAGCGATTCCTTAACCCGGTCTGTAATCGGCCGGGATATCTGTGTATCAGGGCTGAACAGCTTCATTCCTTTTTTCGTACCGGCAATAATTCTCATCATCATAATATACCCGGACCACCTGATTATATCGAGAAAAAAGCAATACTATGCCCGACTTCATCTGTAATCCTGTTGCGGGTCGCTATTAGGAAGTAATAAGTTGTAGCGAAGATCGAGACATTACCTGGTCAACAACTTGTAGCTCTAACTGGTGGTTATCCTGTAAAAAATCGATAACGTTCTATTAAAGTTAATGACTTTTCTATAAAATGAGATTATCAAATTACTTGCTACATAGGTTGATACTGTCAAAATCAGACACTTCAAAAGCGAAGGAATTGCAATGTTAAGCAAGATTAATCCAAGATTCCCCATAACGATGACATGAATGATATAAACAGAATATGAATTTTTATTCAGCTCCATCATGATTCTTCCCTGCTTATTCATATACTTTCTGAAAGTTGTTATAATCGCGTAGAGCAGGTATGCTAATGAGAGCAGAAAATTCAATCGGAGGATTAGTATATCGACAATTTCAGAAATAAGATAGCTGCCGGGTTTTATTAGGGAATAGATGAGAAAAAAGATATAGAGGTTTATCGGTATCCATCCGGTACTATGAAAAATTATATCGAGTTTTTTGCTTTTCCTTTCCGATTCGAATATCTTGAGTTTATAGCACAGAGCCCCCAACAGGAAAACCATGAAGTAGATTAACAGTCTTTCATTCTGGAAATCTATCAATACTGTTTTTGTCCAACCATGAAGATTAAAATAGTCCATACAGAAACTATACAGTAAACATACAAGAAAGACGGCCCAAACTGCTCTCTTGAAAGTGATATGTACCGTATTTATCTTTATTCTTGAGATGCACAAATACAGCACATAGAACAAAAAAAGAACAGGCAAAAACCACAACCAGTTTTGGCTCCAAATCGAGTTCCAATGAAAATAGGTAGTCCAGCTTTCCTGGGGCAGATTTCGAGAGTATAAGAATATCATTTTGTAAATTGGAATTAATGTCAGAACTGCGATGGCCCAGGGAATCATCAGTCTTTTGAATTTGGATTTCAGAAATGCCCATGCTGTCTTGTTCTTCATAGATACCGGTGTAAAAAATCCTGAAATAAAAAAAATAGTTACTATGACAAAAATATTCAGGATTAAAAACAGAATGCCGGGCAAATCGCTGGTTGAAGGATCACAAATTATCCACCAGAGAACTCCGATGCTGTTCTTTTCGTAAACAAGTGCAGCATGAATTAAAACCACTAACAAAATCATAAATGTCCGCAGGTTATCCAGCCAGTAAATCCTCTTTTCTGTGATTGTGCCTTTTTCTATATAAGCCATCGTTTACACCTCTTCTGTTTTTGATTAACAGCTCAAAATCGTGTTTCTTTCACATGTTCCTGAAAGAAACACGTCGACAGGTTACAAAAAAAATCCACCGTCTCTGTAAAATGCGACTAAATATGTAGTGCTTACCAAGATTACCAAAATGTAATCTGAAAACTTGTGTTAAATCTGCTATAATGAAGATTATGCGAATACTATTGGTGGAAG
>Ga0209536_100002670_pt1 | contig 29084 bp, 27 predicted proteins | sample DeeMarSeWOR28_12_FD_187461 | JGI IMG/M metagenome (GOLD analysis project Ga0209536, IMG submission 187461) | Marine sediment microbial communities from White Oak River estuary, North Carolina - WOR-2-8_12 (SPAdes) (version 2) | ecosystem: Environmental > Aquatic > Marine > Intertidal zone >...
TGCGAGTGATGACAGATTACCGGGCGGGGGCATCAGAAGCTGCGCAGCGTGGCGCAGCAGAAATGTGCGGAATTACCGGTCGCGGCCGGCAAGCCGCCATTCATGCGCCGTGCAGGCGCCGGGAAATCTCACGGCGCCATTTTCTTGCCTGTCCCCGCCCCCCATCGCCGATTCGGCGCGCATTGCGCCGCTCTTGACGCGGATCAAAGCGGCTGCACGGTGACAGGCCTAGCGTGGATCTTCGGTTTCCGGGTAACTCACTTCAGGGGGGTTGTCATGAAACATCGGCAAGCGCTAATCGCCGCCTCGCTCGCGTTCGGATTGCTGTCGTGCAACTGGGTGATCGCATCTGATCTCTCCGAGGGCAAGGAACTCTACGTTTCCCAGTGCAAGCTCTGCCACGGCAGCCTCGACGAAACAGCCGGGCAACTCCGGCACTCACCGACGCTGCAACTGGCAATGCTGGAAAGCACGGGCGGACCGGCAACAGTCCAGGACGCGTACATCGCCTTTGCACCGCCGTTCGGACCCAATCTGCGGGGCGTCGTCGGACGCCCGGCGGGCAGCGTTGAGGGCTTCACTTACTCGAAAACGATGCTGAAGACTCTCAAAGGCATGGAATGGACCGAGGCTGCCCTCAACGTCTGGATCACCAATCCCCAGGCGTGGGTGCCGGGCGTGTATATGTACTACAAGCAGGCAGATCCCGAAATCCGCCGCAAGATCATTCTCTACCTGAAGTCGAACCCCTGAATCAGGGAAGAGACTGACGGTGCCATCCGATTGCGCTGCCCCGGATAGCACACACGGGCATAACGGGCAGGCGGCGCAAGATCATTTACCGTGAAATCCGCCTCGCGCGAGGCGGGCGGGCCCGGTTCGCGAGACGGCCTGTCCTGCCTGCCGGACTAGTCGTCCAGATCCTTCCAGTCGACTGCCCTGCCTTTTCTGTCGAGCGCCTGAATGGGCTGCCAGCCTTCATCGGTCAGGCGCCAGGTTTCCCCGCTTTCCTGGTTCAGCAATATCGGCTGGGACATCCCTGCGTTGGACACGATCGCAAACCGGTTCTCACCTTCTGCTTCGACATCTACATCGCTGCACCCGGCAAGAACAAAACTCCCGAGCAACAGCCAGAGCGTAATCCGGACTGTTTTCTTCATGACGCCCTCCTTCCGTATGACTGAATTCTTCTGGTCTCGCGGGCCAACGGCAAACGTGCCGGGCGCGAACCCGCGAATGCGCTCACGCCGCTGACCGCATGTCAGGCAACCCTGCCCAGCATACGCACTTCGCGCTGCGGGAACGGAATGCTGATGGCCTTGCTGCGAAACGCTTCGACGATCGCCTTGTTGAGCTCACTTGGGATCAGCGGGAAGTTTTCCACGTCCACCCAGGGTTTCACCGCGATATTGATCGACGAATCCGCCAGCGTACTGACCTGGATCAGCGGCACCGGTTCCTGCAATACCCTCGGGTTCGCCTTCAACACTTCGTCGACGACGGCAAGCGCCGCGCTCAAATCGGTATCGTAGGCAACGCCGACGATGACGTTGAGCTGCCTGATCCGGCCGTAGTTGTGGAGTATCTCGCCGACGATCATGCGGTTGGGAATCACCACGCGCGACAGATCCGGATGGCTGAGTACCGTGTTGAACAATGAAATCGACGCGACCTCGCCCTCCTCTTCGAGTATCGAGATGTACTCGCCGACGCGAAACGGCCGCGTCAGGATAATCGTCAGGCCCGCCAGGAGGTTGCCCAGCACCCCTTGCATCGCCAACGCGACACCGGCTCCGACAACGCCAATACCGGCAATCAACGGGAGGAGTTCAACGCCCAGGTTCTGCAACGCCATAATCGCGAACAGACCGACCACCAACCCCTGGACAAGACGGCAGAGCAGTTGCTGCACCGGCGGCTCCAACTCGAGCTTCTGCAACACTCCCGCGACCGCTCTGCCCGCCCACCGTCCCGCCAGTACGCCGCAGGCCAGAATGACGATCGCCACGAGTACCTTCGGGCCGTAGGTGACCGCAGACTCGATAGCGACGTCCTGAATCTTGTCCAGGGTCTCGAGTTGCTCATTCAGCGTTGCGTCCAGTTTGTCGTCCATTGCTTTCTCCGGTTGCCCCCCATTAATCCTGAAGCATCGCATGTTTTGCGGACGAAAGTCATGGCCGGGCGATGAAACGCAATCGATATCCGCGAAAATGCGTGTCTGTACGGAACTCGCAGATGCAACGCAAACGCCCGCGCCATTCCTGTCCGGATGCACCTTCGCAATGCCACCCGCGCGGGAAACCGGCCGTGCAACTGCGGCCACCCGTATGACAAATACTGCGACGCTGGTCTACACTGGGTCCCTGCACCGAACGAGACGGAAAAACATGTCAGACACCATTCAGGCCGACCTGGGCTTCCTGGTTCCCTCCAGGGAGAAACCCGTCTATTTCGCATCGCAAGGCGGCGCGGAGGCCGAACTGAATATTGCGGCAAAGATTGCGTCGCGGACGGTCAGTATTTCCGATGCCCGCGAGATGACTCCGCCCCCCACACTCGACAAGCAGGGTTTCGCACTGGTCGCGCATGTGTCATCCGTGACTGACTTCTATGACGATGGCCAGATCCGTGACATCTACGAACCGGAGATCGCGGCGCTGGTGCAGCGAGCCACCGGCGCTTCGCGTGTCGTCGTGTTCGACAATACCCGCCGCTCCGACGCAACGGACGTACGCGGCTCGCGAAATTCGCGCGAACCCTCTGCAGTCGTTCACAACGACTACACCGACGCATCCGCCAGAAAACGCCTTCGCGACATACTGGGTGACGAGACAGACGAGCGCTTGCAGCACCGTTTCGCCATCGTCAATGTCTGGCGCTCTATCGCCGGGCCCGTGCTGACGACGCCGCTTGCGCTGTGTGACGCGGCGAGCGCAGTTGAATCCGACCTCATTGCCACGGAACGCCGCGCAAAGGACCGGGTCGGCGAACTACAACTGGTGACCTACAACCCCGGCCAGCGCTGGTACTGGTTTTCCGGGCTGACGAACAGCGAAGCGATACTCCTCAAGACGTTCGATTCCGATCAAAGCGGGCGGGCACGGAGATCAATTCACACGGCATTCGCCAACCCCGCCGCGCCTGCGGATGCACAGCCACGCGAGAGCATCGAGACCCGTACGCTGGTGTTCTTCGACTAGCGGCCGCCCGCTCCACCGCGGCGCTGCTGCGTCCGGTTATCCTCGAGTTGCTGCGTTCACTTCTCGCGCGCCGTACGTTCCTCGATGCGCACTTTCTGCCCGGGCGTCGGCATTGCGGATCCATCCTTGCGTACCGTCTGGTAGACCGCCGGGCTGGTCAGTTCGAGCAGTTCAAGGTCCTCCGAATAGTCCAGCAATTCATGCAGCTTGTTGCCCGGGACGGTCACTGCATCGCCCTGTTCATAGAGCACCTCGCCTTGCTCGACGTAGGCAAAGCGAACCCAGCCCTTGAGCACCAGCAGGAACTGGAGATCGATATGGTGCCGGTGCATGCCGTTGTGCCCGCCATCGAGGTGCTTGGCCTTGATGATGTGGGCATGAAAGTCACCATGCGTTGCATCCGCCAGCCCGAGGTCCCGGTAGACGAACTCCTCACGCAAACCGTCGGTCTCGAACTCCGCCCCGCTGGAGCGGCTTACGACGAATTGGTAATCCTGGGACTGCGTGGCAGAAGCCGGCTTGACATTGCTCTTCATGGGATCCTCCGAATTTCCAGTATCAGTGTGCATCGGCGCCTCGAGGGAACGCAATTAGACGCCACCCAAACTCATTCCCGGCCCGGGGACTTGATCAAGTCAGGGCCCAGACACCTGTTTCGTCATCCGCATACGACGCAACGTTTGCATTGTGCACGACATGTACGGAACGGAGTTGCGTTTCCCTGGTATCGGCACAAGCGAGCCACATCGGCCTCGCCTCAGGTCGCGTCGTTAATTACGGTCACGATGACACGCCGGTCACGCCGCGGGCCGTCGAACTCGCAGAAGAACACTCCCTGCCATCGCGACAGCCCGAGCTTGCCGTCAATCACGGGAATCGTCTCGGACGGGCCAACCAGGCCGGCCTTGATATGCGCGTCACCGTTATTGTCCTGCTGATCGTGCAACCAGATTCCCGGTGGGATCAGTTGGCGCAGAAAATTGACCACATCACTCGGCACGCTCGCATCCCAGTTCTCCTGGATCATGACGGCGGCCGTCGCGCCGTGTGCGTAGACTGCGCACAGCCCGTCCCGCACACCGCTTTCCTCAACGACGCGGCGCACGCGGTCGGTGATGTCGACCAGTTCTTCACGTTCGCCAGTGGCAAGGTCTATGTTCGCGCGCATGGTTCAGTATTCAGTAATGCAGCATCGATTGCAAAACGCAGACGCAATCACGCCCCGGACACGTCCCGCCTGACCGCATTCATTGCGGCATGCGCTTGACATGCACTCGAACGCAAAAACGTTCCCGGCGCGTCTTGCATCGCGCGTTCCCGGGTTTGCGTCCGCGCGCACATCCTGCCACGCACCTGCCGCTCGGCAAGCTTTGGTTTTGTGCGCCACAGCACGCGCGCTGCAGCCTTGCCAGGAGTGCAATGGGCGCCCGGGGCTTGCCAGATGCACGCGCAAGCGTTATACCGGTAAACATCATGTCGGCCTCGCGCATATTGTTTATCGCCTTGAGCATCCGATCCGTTCACCTGAAATTGCTTGCCCTGTTTGCCCTTGCGGCCTTCGCCATGATGACGCTGTCGTCCCCGGCCGTGGCTCAGGAAGTACCGGTCATCGGTGACAAAAGGGCGCGCTGCTCCAGGACTCCGGCAGAAATATACCGCGAGGCTGCGCCCAGCATCGTGCAGATATTCTCGTTCGGCATCAACCCGTATCGGGTGGTCGGCCGGGTCGAATCAAAGACCGGCTCCGGTGTTTTTCTCGGTGACGACCTGGTCGCAACCAACTTCCACGTCGTTCTGGACGCGACCTCACTCGCGGTCGGCGTCGAGGGTATTGTCTTCGAAGCCGAACTCGTCGGGCGTGATCCGGTATTCGACATTGCGGTGTTGCGCGCCCCGGGCCTGTCCGCGCAAATCGATCCCCTGCCATTGGCGCCGAGTGACGAGGTGACCATTGGCCAGCCGGCCCATGTCATCGGCTACCCGCTGGGAATCGGCAAATCCATCAGCACCGGCATCGTTTCGGGCAAAGGCCGCGTGCTGCCGATCAACACGTCGAGCTGGCTCTCGCCGTTCATCCAGACTGACGCACCGGTCAGCGGCGGAAATTCCGGCGGCGCGCTGATTGATGATTGCGGCCACCTGATCGGTCTGGTCACGCTGCGCAGCGTAAGCCCGGAGGCCGAGAACATCGGTTTCGCGATCCCGGTCGGAACGCTACGCCGTGAGCTGCCCGAACTGATCGCCACCGGCAAGGTGGCGCGGCCCTGGCACGGGCTGTACGGCCAGATGGTCACGCCAGTCATTTTGCAGCTTCTCGGCGCACCTCCGATCGCCGCCCTGTTCACTCGCGGCTTCCTGGTCGAAACCGTCGAGCCCGGCAGCGCCGCTGACAAGGCCGGCATTCGCGGTGGAATGTTCCCGGTCATGTGGGGAATGGAGCAAATGATTCTGGGGGGTGACATCATCACCCAGGTGAACGGCACAAAGGTCGCGTCGCTCGAGGACGCCCGTATCGTCGTGCAGGAACTGAAGATCGGCGAGACGGTGACGGTCAAGCTGCTCAGGGAAGGCATCGAGATGGAGGTTTCCGCCGTCATCGAGGAGCGGCCGATACTCGATCGCGATCTGGAAGCCTACCGCGCCAGGTAACAACCGCCGGACGGCGCGTCACCCGGCACCAGTGATACCGGTGCCGCCACGACCGTGACGGGTATCCGTTCCGCTGTCCTCATCCTCGCGGTTCGTTACACTGGCCGCACGGCATCGACACCACGTGCGATCCGGCTCGCGGAATAAATACCAGGCCGCCTGTTCACAACCGTTGCTGACCCGGCGCGCAGGGCAACCCGAATCAGTCCAGAATAAAACCCGTCCACAACAGATCTGATCGGGAGAACGGTCAAATGCCTGCGCAGATTCCCCAACAGGCGAGTGCCATCATCATCGGCGGCGGCGTCATTGGTGCCAGCGTTGCCTATCACCTTGCGAAACTTGGCTGGAACGACGTCGTCCTGCTGGAGCGCAACCAATTCACCTGCGGCACCACCTGGCATGCGGCCGGACTCGTTGGAACCATGCGCGCCAACGAACCGCACGCACGCCTTTGCGAATACTCGATGGCGCTACTCGGTGAACTGGAAGCCGAAACCGGGCAGTCGACAGGTTTCAAACAGGTCGGCTCGGTCACCGTTGCGCACAGCGTGGCACGGTTCGAAGAACTCAAGCGTGTCGCGGCAATGAACAATGCGTTCGGGGTGACCCAGGTGGACATCATCACGCCAGGCGAGATCAAGGCGCTTTATCCCTTCGTCGAAACAGGCGATCTTCTTGGCGGCAGCTGGGTGGCACAGGACGGTACCGCAAGCCCGGTTGACGTCACCCAGGCTTTCATCAAGGGCGCGCGCGGACGTGGTGCACTATGCCTGGAAGGCGTTCGCGTCACCGGCATCGAGCAGGCCCGCGGACGCGTCACCGGCGTGACAACGACTCAGGGCCCGATTCGCGCTGACTTCGTCGTCAACTGCGGCGGCCTGTGGGGACGCGAGATTGGCCGCATGGCCGGCGTCAACGTGCCGTTGCATGCCTGCGAACACTACTATGCACACACCGAAAAACTCGAGGGCCTGCCAGCCAACCTTCCGGTACTGCGCGACCACGACAATTGCGCCTACTACCGCGAGGATGCCGGCAGCCTGCTCGTCGGCGCTTTCGAGCCGCACGCCGTGCCGTGGGGACAGGATGGCATCCCGCTGGATTTTGCCTTCGAAGAACTGGAAGGACACCCGGACGAACAATTCATGCCGGTGCTCGAGAAAGCGCTGGAGCGCGTGCCGATGCTGGCCACGGCTGGGTGGCGCAGTTTCTTCTGCGGACCGGAGAGCTTCACGCCGGATGACCAGTTTCATATCGGCGAAGCACCCGAACTGAAAGGTTTCTTTGTGGCCTGCGGTCTGAACTCCGTAGGCATCCAGACATCAGGCGGGCTTGGCCGCGCGCTGGCGGACTGGATGCACGAGGGCAAGGCGCCAATGGACCTTTGGGGCAATGACATTCGCCGCATGTTTCCGTTCCAGTCGACACAGCACTACATCCAGAACCGCGTCACCGAAACCCTCGGCTTGCTCTACGACAATCATTACCCGTACAAGCAAATGCAGACTTCGCGCAACCTGCGGCTCTCGCCGCTGCACCAGCGCCTGCAGGAGCACAACGCCTGTTTTGGCGAGGCGGCCGGCTGGGAGCGACCCAACTGGTTTGCGCCCGCAGGCGTGAAACCGGAATACCAGTACAGTTTTGGCAAGCAGAACTGGTTCGAGTACAGCGCTACCGAACACAGGGCTGCCCGGGAGAAAGTCGCACTGTTCGACCAGAGCTCGTTTTCAAAATACCTCGTGCAAGGCCGCGACGCGGTCAAACTGCTGCAAAGGCTATCGAGCGCCAACGTCGACGTCGAACCCGGGCGCATCGTTTACACCCACTGGTTGAACGATCATGGCGGCATCGAGGCAGACCTGACCGTCACCCGCCTCGCCGAGGACGAGTTCTGGGTACTCAGCGGCGCTACGCAAACGGTCAAGGACCTGCACTGGCTGAAATCCCATGTCGCAGACGGCGAGTTCTGCTGCATCAGCGACATCACCAACGCCTGGGCCGTGCTCGGCGTCATGGGCCCGGGCAGCCGTGAATTGCTCGCACAGGCCCTGAATCACGACATGGGCAACAAATCGTTTCCGTATGGTTCGTTTCAGGCCGTTGAACTGGGCATGGCTCGCGCCTACGCCGGGCGCGTGTCTTACGTCGGAGAACTCGGCTGGGAGTTGTATGTGCCAGTCGATCAGGCCCGACATGGTTTCGATTACCTGTGGGACAAGGGTCAGGGCCAGGGACTCGTTCTTGCAGGCATGCACGCCCTGAACTCCTGCCGGCTGGAGAAAAAATTCGTCCACTACGGCCATGATGTTGCCGGACACGACACCCCGCTCGAGTGCGGCATGGGTTTTGTCTGCAGTTTCGAAAAAGCCATTCCGTTCATCGGGCGCGAAGCGATCCTCCGGCAAAAGGAGAACCGCGCATTCATGAAGAAGCGTCTCGTGCAGTTTCTCTTGCAAGACCCGGAAAAAACGCTCTACCAGCACGAGCCCATCGTGCGCAACGGCAAGACGGTCGGGCATCTGACATCGGGCGATTACGGCCACACCCTGGGCGGCGCGGTCGGGCTTGGTTACATCCAGGCCGAAGAGGAAATCACGCAGGACTATATCGACTCGGGCCGGATTGAGATCGACGTCGCCGGCGATCGCATACCGGCAAAAGCCTCCTTGCGTGCGATGTACGATCCGCGCACCGAACGCATGCGCGGATGAAAAAAAAGGCCGTCCGGCAGGATCGCTGCCGGACGGCCTCCGTGCGCGGTTGATCAGATCAACCGGATGCGGCGCTTATTGATGCGTGACCGAAGAAATGTCACCAAAGCGGTAGTTGCCGGCAGACTTCGCGAACGGCTTGACTTCGCCGCGCGGTGCCCCTGCGTTGCGATCGCTCCAGCGCGCCTCGGTAACCTGACCGATCTGCTGCTCCTGGCCGCCCTTGCCGCCATGCGTGACGCTGGACAGATCGCTCACGGCTGCAAAAGCATTCACCGACAGGCCAAACAAAGCGGCAACGAGTGTGGTCTTGACGAGTTTCATGGTGGTATCTCCTGAAAAGTTAACTGGTAAGTGGGTAGTCATCTCGCCTGAATCATTGGCTATGCGAGTGAGTTCAGATTACGGATATCGTGCAAGCAACACTGCGAACGATGCTGCAGGGAACGTGTGCGGTATTACCTGAATGGCATATACCGACTGGCAGGAGATCTCATCCGGGCTGAAACAGTCCATCGCGCCAGGTAATCCGGCAACAAAGCGCAGGCAATCGGCTGCAGCCGGAACGCGCGAGACAACAACGCAAGGTCTGGCCCCGCAGCTCCCGGCGGACCGTTGAACCTAGTCGAACAACATCGCCTTGAACTGGTCCAGCACCTGGCTCGATGCGCGGCGTGTGACGACGTAACGCGCATGGTCCCCGCCCCCTGCTTCCGGCGAGAGTTCGATGCCCCAGAATCCGGCCACCTGATTAGGCAGCATGGAGTAGCGTATGTCGGTGATGCGGTTGTTATGGCGCGGGTCGAGGGCAACATACCCATTGGAGAACCAGCGGAAACGTTCTATGTCCCGTGCCTGCTGGGACTGGTGATCGAGCCAGGGGAAGTCACGCTCGACATTCAGTTTTCGCACAGATTCGCCGGGATAAAACCTGCCATCGGCCAGCACCCGTACCGCATCGACGTGATACTCATCGTCGTATTCATAGACGACCTTCCACAGGATCAGGTTGGCGAAGCTGGGCTTGGCCTCCAGATGCACAGGTTCATGGCCGCGGGAACGGGCCATCTGCCATCCCATCTCCTCCGCGCGGTCCCTCTGCACCAGTCCGACCAACGGGTAAGCGATTGCCCAGATGAGCGCAATGCGCGCCAGAACCGCGTTGCGCCTGACGACCGAGACCAGAACCAGCAGCAGTATCGGCACGGTGAAAAGCGGGTCGATGACCGATACTGCATTCCAGGCGAAGCGGGCATCGCTGAACGGCCAGAGCAACTGCGTGCCATAGGTGGTGCACGCATCCAGCAGCGCATGGGTTGCATAACCCAGGGTGCAATACAAGACGCTACGCCGCAGCGACAAACCGCAGCGCTTGCCAAACAACTGGTGCAGCAACCAGCCGCAAAGAAATCCGCCGACGGGGATAAAGGCCAGCGCATGGGTGAACTGGCGATGAAATTCGAGAAACAACAGCGGATCCGTGCCGGAGCGAATCAACACGTCGAGATCGGGCGCCATCCCCGCCAGAAACCCGAAAAGCGCGGCAATTCGCGCGTGCCCGGGCGGAGCCACCGATTTTGGTGCAGCGGCACCCAGTACGCCCTGACTCAGGGGATCCACTTGAACTCCATTTGCCCGCTGCCGGGCGCCTTCGCGCACAACACTATCGTTGCCCTGAACCGCAATCCTGTTACTCCGGCAGCAATCACTGCATGGCGTGGTCCATGAATGCAGCGCCTCTTCCGTTGACGGCCTGACCGTTCTCCCTCACCTCCGGTCGTTCGCACGAGCGGATTGCGGAAGACCCGGTCACATGCGCATACGGAAATCATTCTTGCCGCTACGGTCCGTACCCCGCATCAGGTACAAGGTGCGGTCGCGATGGTTGTAAATGAGATTCTTTTCTTCGGTTTGCCGGTCAGCGAGATCCCGGTCGAAAACCGATGTGGTGGGCATGTAGCGCAATGTCATGCCGCGCCGGGATTTCGGCGAACTATTCGCCTCGGACGCATGTACGAGAAAGACATCATGCAGTGCCATCTGACCGGCCTTGAGCTCCACATGGAAAGCCTTCTCTTCGTCGTAATCCTCCGGAGACAATTCCTGGTTCAAGGTGAGCCCCGCGGCCGAATTCTGGTGGTGGGCGCGAAGCTCGCGCCGCTTGTGCGATCCCGGCATGTACTTGAGGCAACCGTTCTCGACAGTGGCATCGTCAATTGCCAGCCATACCGTACACGTCGCGACCGGGCGGATGGGCCAGTACTCGCCATCCTGATGCCAGGGCGTCTTGTAACCGTTCAAAGCCGGCTTGGCGAAAAAACTCGAATTCCAGAGGGCAAAATCGGGACCGATGAGTTGCTCGACCATGTCGAGGATTTCCGGATCCCGTGCATAGTTCAGAAACGCGAGGTCCCAGGCGAGCAACTGCGGACAGTAATTATGAAACTCGGGATGACGGCGCAGAAGCCGGTCGTGATCGTCGCGGATCGCTGACAGCGTTTCCTCAGACAACCGATAGTCCGGGATGACGAAACCGTTCTCTTGATAATGGGCGACTTGCGCTTCGCTCAGCATGTATGGCCTCTCCCGATCGTTGTGTTGGCACTCTTGCCGGCGGGACGCGAAAGGTCTGGAGGTCCGGCAAGGTCGTGTTGGAAAAAAAACGTTGGCTTCGGACAGGCGGTTGGCTGTTACGCCTGGCGGACAACTCGAAGAAGGCAGTATAAACGCCGTTGTCTTTCTTTCACCAGCCGGAGTATTGCGCAAAACCTGCAGCCCGCTTGCCCGGCACGTGCACCGCTCCCGCCGATGACGGCGATTCACCGGGGCGCGCAATCGGCTTCGCTCGCTGGCTGAAAGCCATCCGGCACTCGCAATTCGCCAACGAAAAAGGCCGGACACTGCCGGCCTTGCGTGTGAGCGGCAGATGCCGCTGCGGCCCCCGGTCGTGAAACCCCGGCAGCGATTCAATGCCCTGCGCTGTGCGCCCTTCTGGCTCCGCTGGAAGTTGCATGCGATCCATATCCAGTCTCGCCGCCATCCGCCCAAAAACGCCGCCAGCAAGACCGGCAGCGGAACGGACGCCTCCGGGTCCAGCCCATGGTCGCGAGTTTTTCCCACCACCGCCGGTAGGAGCGCCGCGCATGTTCGGATCCGCAACTGGGGCACTGCACTTTCACTTCCCTTTTACCTCTCTTGATTCGTCAACGGCCGCGATCCGCTGAATTTGCCGATGCCATAGGAAAAGGCCGCGCTGCCGCGGTGACCGCAATCGCCGCGACTACACGTCCTCGATGTTTGAACGACGTTGCAATAAGCCTGCCACTGTTGCCCGGACTGGCGAACGGCACTCCGGTCGGTCCGCGGCACTCTGGCGGGTGAGCGGCGACGCGCAACACAGCGGGCTGCCGGGGCGATGGACAGCATCGTCGGCTTCTCGTCAGATCAAGCGTCCCCAATCTGCCCGGCCGCTGCCAGGCTCCGGCTAGACACGGGCAGTGTTCGAAGCTCCGCAAACGGCCCGGAACAGATACCGGATCAGGCGATCGACATTTCCGCTTCGCGCCGGCATCGCGTACCGCCGTCGGAACATCCGCCCGGAAACGGCTGTCATATACTGCTAATCGTTCTTGACCGGGAGATTCACCGTGCGCACCTCGTTTCTGATTTTCGTCCTCCTGTTCTCGGCCGCCTGCAGTGCGGACAAGATCGCCAGCGCACGCGCGCCCTTTGGCGCGACGGAGGTTGCCACCTTCGACCAGCCCTGGGCCATGAGTTTTCTGCCGGACGGCCGACTGCTGGTAACCGAGAAAGAAGGCCGCTTGTACGTGGTAACCCAGGATGGCGCCAGATCGGCACCCGTGCCCGGCGTACCCGATGTCGACTACGGTGGCCAGGGCGGGCTTGGCGATATCGTATTGCACCCCGGCTTCGCATCCAACGGTGTCGTCTATATCAGCTACGCCGAAGCCGGCAGCGGCAACGTGCGCGGCGCTGCCGTCGCGCGGGCGAAGCTCATTCTGGATGACAACGGCGGCGGACAGCTTGCGGATGTCAAAGTCATCTGGCGCCAGGTCGCGAAAGTGTCAGGCCGCGGACACTACGGCCACCGCATCGCTTTCTCGCCCGATGGCTACCTCTACATCTCCTCGGGCGAACGTCAGAAATTCGATCCCTCCCAGGACATGAAGCAGAACCTCGGAAAGATCTTGCGCCTGAATGACGATGGCACCGTCCCTGCGGATAACCCGTTTGCGGACCAGGGCGGCGTGACGGCGCAGATCTGGTCGCTGGGCCACCGAAACCCCCTGGGACTGGCGTTTGACGAAAGCGGCCAGCTATGGAACGTGGAGATGGGGCCCAGGGGCGGCGACGAACTGAATCGTGTCATTCGCGGCGCCAATTATGGATATCCGATCGTCTCGAATGGCGATCATTACGGCGGAACGGAAATTCCCGATCACGATACGCATCCGGAATTCGAGGCGCCGAAAGTCTGGTGGACGCCGGTGATCTCACCCGGAGACCTGATGTTCTACTCGGGTGATCTGTTTCCGCAATGGAAAGGCAGTGCGTTCATCGCCGGCCTGTCCGCAAGAGGCCTGATACGGGTTGCGTTCGAGGGCGACACCGCCTTCGAGGCGGAGCGCTTTGACATGAACGAGCGAATCCGTGCCGTCAGACAAGGTCCGAACGGCGCAATCTGGCTGCTCGAGGATGGCAGCGGCGGACGGCTGCTCAAGCTGACACCAGAGAGCCGCCGGGAATAGCCGGGGTTGAACTGCGCCCCGTTTATCGACTGCTCAGGGGTGCGGTCCCCACGGTGCCGCGGTCAGAAGCTTCACCTCCTGCGTTTGCACCAGCGGACGGAATTTCGCGGCAAACCCCTCGATGAACGGCGCGTAGGCGAACAGCTTCGCCCAGTGTGCCCGGCGATCGGCGTCGTCGTCGAACTTCCACATATGGACCAGCTGGTTGATCGTGCCCGTGTCCGCCTGGAAATAGCCGACCAGTTTCTTGTCGAACCCGCCTTTGTTCAGCGCCGGATAGCCGAATTCGGAATAGAGCTTGACGGCCTCGCCCATCTTTCCGACATGCAGGTTGTAGGTACGCAGTTCATAGATCGCCATTGAGTTTTCCTCCCTTGCCGGGTTGTTGTTGAGGGGATCGCAATGGAGGCGATACTACACCGACACAGGCTAAGGCAGGATCGCGGACTGCGGCCGCGGTCCGGCAAGAAGCGGCATTGACGGCCCGATGCGCCGGACGGACGGTCGGACGGCTCGCTGCTGTGTTTCCGCCTCGCTACGCTGTTGGTTCATTGGCGACGGATTTAAGCGTCGCGCGCAGTTCGCGCACCCGCGCCCTGATTCGCGTGCCCGACACATCCATCTCGTCGCGCTCCTGCTGCGTCAACGGGTCGGCGATTGCCGCGCCAAAGCTTGCGCGCCCCTTGCACCTCGCCCACCAGCCAAGTACGCCCGGCCGGTTGCCGATCCAGATATCGAGCAGGTTGAGATACTCGAGCCTGGCGAGGTACGGCATGAGACTGATCTCGGCGAGGCTGAATGCGTCTCCGGCCAACCAGTTCCCCCGTCTTCCAAGTGTGTGGTCGATCGAATCGAATGCCCGTTCGAACGCGGCAATCGCCCATTGCACGTAGGGCGACTCGACCCCAAGCTCGTAGGCGGCCACGCACCGGTCACGGCGCCTCGGATCGCCGATATTGCGAAAACGCGCACCCCTCAGCTTCTCAGGCATTCCCTTCAGACGGTCACGAAACATCGCCGAGAAACTGATCTCCGAAACGCCCTCCTGCAAGCCTTCGTCCACGGTCTTGCTCCACAACCGCATCCGGACGCGTTCGTACACGTCGGCCGGCATCAGCCGCGGCACGGGAAACACCTCGTCGATGTATTCATTGATCAGCGTTGATTCAACAATTGGCCGGCCTTCATGCACCAGCACCGGCACCAGCCCCTGTGGATTGAGCTTCAGGTACTCCGGTTCGTATTGCTCGCTGCGAAACAGATCGACGGGGCGCGATTCCCATTTGAGCCCCTTCTCGCACAGTGCCAGCCGGACCTTCTGACAGGCGACGGAATTACCGAATTCATAAAGTATCAACACTGAAAATCCACTCCCGAAAAGTTCACCGCGTGCTGAGCGGGCACGCCTCGACGAGCACACCTACCGCCAGCCCGGGCAGCGCCTCACCTTCCCCAATGCAACAACCGTACGCTCGCCGCTTCAGCCCCGGCACCATCCCGCCCGCAGCCGCTTTGCTCCGCATGTTGCCAATACTGCCCGTAAAAGTGATTCACCGAAACAGCACCCGACGGACTTCGGCAAAACCGGCCGCAACGCTTGTCCACCGTGCGCGAAGCGGGCATGCGCAGAGCAGGTCACGCCAGATACCGGCCCTCGTCTACAGTGTGCCGCCGTTCCTCTGGCTTCGCCTTGCCCGCTGCGAGATAATGAACCGTCAACTGTTCGCGTAAAACATGTACTGGCGGGTTGCGCCGGTCGCGGAACAAGTCAAGTCATAGCACAAAATGGAACATATCCATATCGCGATAGCCGGCCTTACGGCTGTTATTTTCTTCGTCTTCGGCCTGGAACATTTCTCCAGGGAAATCCAGAAAATATCGGGCGAACGCTTTCGCAAGACCATCAGCCGGGTGACCACCATCCCGGTCGTCGGTGTCGCGATCGGCGCTCTGGTCACCGCGATCATCCAGTCCAGTTCCGCCACATCGGTCATCACCATCAGCCTGGTCAACGCCGGCGTCCTGTCATTCAAGAATAGCGTCGGGATCATTTTCGGTTCCAATATCGGCACCACCATCACCGCCCAACTGGTGGCATTCAAGCTGACCGCGTTTGCACCGGCTTTCATCATCCTGGGATTTGGCCTGTCGCTGATCCGCTCCCGCTACTCGGTGTTCGGCAAGGCGATTTTCTACTTCGGCTTTGTGTTCTTCAGCCTGAACCTGATTTCTTCTTCGCTGCAGCCGCTGCAGAACAACGGGGCACTCATTCAATTCCTGACGGAACCGCAAAACCCCTTCTATGCCATTCTGTTCGGCTGCCTCTTTACCGCCCTTGTGCAATCGAGTTCGGTGACAACCGGATTGGCCATCATCTTCACGCAGCAAGGACTGCTGGGTTTGGAAAACGCCGTCCCGCTGATCATGGGTGCCAACATCGGCACCACCGCCACGGCGATGATCGCGATATTCAACATGGATGCCGCCGCCAAAAAAACCGCCTTGAGCCACCTGTTATTCAATGTTGGCGGCGTGCTGATTTTCCTGCCCGTTCTACTCGTGTTCGGCGGCAAGCTGACCGGATTGAACATGGACCCGGCCATTGCTCTGGCAAATATTCACCTGATTTTCAACGTCGCCACCAGCATCATCTTCATTCTGCTGATCGGCCCCTTTACCCGGCTCATCGACATGCTGCTCGGCGAGGGAAAAATGGATTTCGCAAGGCTGCCGTTGCCAACCCTGGAAAAGGATGCCGAATTCGATTCGATCAAGGCCGAGCTGGCACGCCAGTCCGACAACCTGCTGGCGTTCCTGCAGGAAACCTACAGTTTCGTCACTCTGAGTATCGAAACAAACTACCAGGGGATATTCGACGCGGCGGGAAAACGCATCGAATACATCGATTTCCTGAAAAAGGAATACATGGGATATTTTTCAAGAGTCGTGACCCAGGTGCACGAAGAAGAACATTCGAGAGAACTCATCCGGATCATCAATCAATACGATTACCTGTTCCAGATTCATGACTCGATCAACGACCTGTTCAATACCAAAAAAGTCATCTCCGAACACTATATCGAGCTGAAGAGCGACATCCTGTTACTGATCCGGGACCTGTCGAGCCAGACGCTGTCCATGTTTGACGATCTCAGAAAAGGCACCAGCCGGGAAGCGATGAATGAAATAAAGCAATCCGCAAAAGAGTTGCAGACCCATCTGGACGAAGCGCACAAGAGACTGCTCACGCTGATGTCGGACCCTAGCAGACGCGACGCAGGTGCCATGACGAATGTCTTTACCTACTCGCAACGCCTGAAGGACAAGTTGCTCAACTATGCCGACATCAGGATCAGCACCGCCTGACCATGATGGATTTCCGATGGCATGCGCTGAAAGGCGGAACGGCTATTCCACTCTGCCTTGTTCCGCCAACAACCTTTCCCCGCGTTGCATCTTCGCTGTTACGGCCAGTACTGCGGATACTCCGTAAGCTCGTACTCGAACAGCTTGTATTTGGACTGTAAAAACGCGACCAGGTCGGTGAGTTCCGTAACCGTCATGACATCGTTGTAGTTCACCATTTTCGACTCGCCGTCATACGACACTTCTTCAACGGGGTAGTCCTTTGCCAGGCGGTGCGAGGGATTGATGATGGACGTCACCAATTCGCCGTAGGTCTCGATTCGCGTCACTTCACCGCCCAACGCAACCGAGAGTTCAGGCTTCCCGCCATCGCTGGACACTTGATCGATACCGTCGATCCTGTGGCACGCGTTGCAATAGAAACTGACGAAATTGGCCTTGCCCGCTTGCGGGTCGCCTTCCGGCAAAGTGAAGCCCTTGCCCGACTTCGGCGCCGTAGCGCATCCAGAAGCCGCAGACAAAACGACGGCCATCAACAGGTAGATTACTGACTTCGCCATTGTTCTCCCTTTCTTCGACACGGATTGCCAAATTCGGCAGGCAAATACGTTTATCAGCGCATTGCATGACACACCTTCGCGCTTATACCGCCCCAATGCCCATCACCTCGCCTTCAGAAAATAACCGGAAGGGAAACAACCCGGTTTGACGCTTATCAAGATAAGTTTTGCCCGGCCCTGATTGCGGCACCCACCTCACTTTATAAAGCATAACTTATCGTCAGGAAATCCCGCCAATCAGAAGCCCATCGGCGTTCAACGCAGTTCAACGGCATACAGGCCTGACCGGGTTAACTGAGGCGTTCGCCAGACTGCCCTGTGTGCTTTATCCTGCTCGATATGCCATCTTCAACCGGCCTTTGGTCACGCGCTGCCGGTGTCGCAGCGCAAACACCAGCGTCTCGCAACCGCTACGTGGATTTCCTGCGAGCGCTGTCGATTCTGATCGTGATCATCGGGCACTGGCTGGCGGCCGCGCCGTACGCGGCCGGTGGCCAACTCGTCCTGAGCAGCATGCTCGAACATCAGCGCTGGACGCATTTACTGTCCTGGATGCTACAGATCATGCCGGTGTTCTTCATCGTCGGTGGGTACTCCAACGGAGTGACATGGAAAGCAGCGGTCCGCGACAATAAAACCTATGCCGAATGGCTGAACGGCCGGTTGCAACGCCTCGCCGGACCAGTGCTACCACTGCTGGTAGCGTGGATCATATTGGGAATCGGCGCCCACCTGTTCGGTGCCCGGCCCGAGACTGTGAAGTTCGGTTCACAAGCCGCACTGATACCGATCTGGTTCCTCGCGGTATATGTCGGTGTTGTGCTGGTAGTACCGTTGACGTACGCCGCATGGCGACGCTTCGGCATGAAATCCTTCTGGGCACTCGCCATCGCGGTTGCCGTGGACGATTACCTGTTCTTTGCCGCAGGATTGCATGGCGCGGGTTGGTTCAACTATGCCTTTATCTGGTTGGCAGTGCACCAACTTGGCTACGCCTGGCGCGACGGCAAACTGCAATCCGGTTACCCGGCATTGCTCTGGACCGTGTCCGGTCTGGGCATCCTTATCGCGCTGGTTGTTATCGGCCCCTATCCGCTCGCCATGGTGAGCGTGCCGGGAGAAGCGGTCAGTAACTCTCTCCCGCCCAAGCTGCCAATGTTGCTGCTGGGCATGATTCAAATCGGGCTTGCACTCACCTTCGAAGCGCCGATGCGACGCTGGCTGGAGCGGCCGCGCCCGTGGACCGCGACAGTCATGGTCAACAGCATGATCATGACGAGTTTTCTCTGGCATCTGACTGCCTCGACAATCGTCATTGGAATAGCGCTCCAGTTGGGCAACATCGGCCTGGCAATCACACCGGGCAGCGGCACCTGGTGGGCGACACGCCCGATCTGGCTCGGGGTCTATTCTCTCGTGCTCGCGGGGTTCGTACTTGTATTCGGAATCTTTGAACGCGGCGGCGGGTCGGGACGGCCCGCAGCAGCATGGCGGCAGATCGCAGGCGCCGTCCTGATGTGCGGCGGTCTCTCCTTCCTCGCCCTCGACGGCATTGGCGGCACCGGCTGGCTGGGTCTGCGCTGGTGGGCAGTTTCGCTGCCAATTGCTGGAGCGGCACTGGCGGGCGTGAATCCGCTAATCGCACGATCAAAAGCAAACAGCGCAGCCTGAATCAATCATTCATCTCCGCAAGTGTTTCACTGAGATGGCCTGGCCTCTCGCGCACACGTTGACCAGGATCAAGGCACGTCCGGTCCGCCTTGATATTTTCGTCTAAGCATGGTCTGCCGATGATCGATAGGTAAGCGCGAGGGGGACACATGCCACGATCGACCGCTTCGAATCGACGAATCCGGGGCACAACCCCTCACGGCGAGGAGGTAATCATGAGAACGAAATCAGCAATCGCTTCTGTTTTTCTGGGTTTGGCCGCTTTACCGCTGCTACCAGCTGCCTATGCGGAGAGCGGATCTGTCATTCTGGAAGCCAGATGCCATGTCGAAGTTCAGCACTCTCATCAGTTCGGCGAACAAACGATAAAGTACTACGAACAAATCTGCGGCATTACCAACGCCGCAGGGTCTGGCTTCATGCACAAGGTCTCGATGTTCGGGCCGGTTTGGAGCGAGGCCAGCGATTCGGCTACGCGGCTGACAGGACACAACGTGATCGTCGACCGGGACAAGGATGAAATCTACCTGAGTCTGGCGCGCGAAGGCGTGCCCCCACAGGAAAGTCCTGGGCGCTGGATAATCACCGGCGGAACGGGTAAATACGCCGGCGCCACGGGTAATGGAACCTACGAATTGATCTGGCTACCAGCAGTTGTGGAGGACTCGTTCCTCAACATTGCGATTTTAAAAGGCCAGTACCGGATTCCTTGAGGACGTCGAGTCGCTGTGCCTCGCGTGATTTGTTGCGGGGTCACCGGCATCCCTTTTCATGCTGACCAAAGATCTTATTAGCAGCACCGAGGCCGGCGACCTCCCGGGTCTGCTGCGCTGCCGCGCTGCGCGCACTCCGGAAGCCGTCGCGTATCGCCAGTACGAAGAAGCTACTCATTCGTGGCGAGCGTACACGTGGAAAGAAATCGAATGGGAGGTAAACCGGTGGCGCGCCGCGCTCGGTACCGCCCGTCTCGAACGCGGCGACCGTGTTGCCGTCATGCTCAGAAACTCCGTGGAGTGGGTTCTATTCGAACAGGCCGCACTGTCGTTAGGCCTGGTCGTTGTTCCGATTTACAGCAGGGATGCCGCGGGGAATGCTGCCTTTATTCTGGGTAATTCGGGCAGCCGATTGCTGCTTGTCGACCAAAACCAGCAGTGGCAGAAGATTGCGGTGCATGCCGATCTCTTCCCGGACCTGAAGACGGTTGTGACGCTCGATCGCGTGCCGGGCGGAGAGCATCAGCCGGATGTGTTGTACCTGAACGACTGGCTGCCAGACGACGCAGCCATCAAGAAAGAAGCGGTGCAGCCGGTGCGTAGCGCACCCGGGGATCTCGCCACGATTTGCTACACCTCCGGAACGACCGGCCGGCCCAAAGGCGTCATGCTCTCTCATGGGAACATCCTCTCCAACGCAGAGGCAATCGCTGGCGCGGTGCCGGCATACCGTGAAGACGTGTTTCTGTCTTTCCTGCCGCTGTCGCACATGCTGGAACGCACCGGTGGGTACTACTATCCGATGATGACCGGCAGCGAAGTGGTGTTTGCACGCTCTGTCGAAACCGTGGGCGAAGATCTCAAACAGATACACCCAACAGTGCTGATATCGGTGCCACGCATGTTCGAGCGGGCTTACAGCCGCATCGAAATGGCACTTGCTCAGAAAAGCCCACTTGCAAGGCGTTTGTTTGAACTCGCCAGGGAAGTCGGCTGGAATCGCTTCGAGTGGTTGCAGGGCCGCAGGCAAAAACCCGGTTGGTGGCAGCGATTGCTATGGCCGATATTGCGAATATTGGTGGTGAACAAGATTCTTCGCCAGCTTGGCGGCCGGTTACGCGTGACGATCAGTGGTGGCGGGCGCCTCGATGAACATATCGCCAGGTGTTTTCTCGGGTTTGGCCTGCCGCTGCTGCAGGGCTACGGGCTGACGGAAACCGCCCCGTGCGTCAGCGGCAACGTAGCCGAAGACAACGTGCCCGAATCGGTCGGCCCGCCTTTGCCTGGCGTCAAGGTGCGGCTGGGTGAAAACAACGAACTGCTGGTGAGTGGGCCCGGCGTCATGCTCGGTTACTGGCAACGTCCCGAAGCCACCGCAAAGACGTTCGACGCGGAAGGCTGGTTACGCACCGGCGATATTGCCGAAATCATCGACGGCAAGATCTTCATTCGCGGACGGATCAAGGACATTCTCGTAACCTCCACCGGTGAGAAAGTCCCGCGGGCAGACCTTGAGACAGCAATCAGTCGAGACCCGTTGTTCGAACAAGTCGTTGTCGTTGGCGAGGGCAAACCCTACCTCTCGGCACTCATCGTGGTACAACGCGAGGCCTGGGCGCAGCTCGCTGCCGGGTCGGGCCTGAATCCCGATTCTCCCGATGCGCTTGCTTCCAGCGAAGCAATAGAACTCGCCCTGCTACGTATCGCCGCCCAGCTCAAGGAATTCCCATCCTACGCGCGAGTAAGGAAGGTCTACCTGACACTCGACCCGTGGACAGTGGATAACGGACTCATGACTGCGACCCAGAAGCTCAGGCACGCCAAGATCCTTGAGCATTTCGAAGATGTCATCAGTGCGCTCTACGCTGGGCACAAGCACGAGCCAAAGGCCGAACACCAACCGGTGTCACGCTAGTCGCCGGACAAAACATAACGGACATACAGATGCCGGATAACGAATCCCGCGAACCAACCCACTCTCTCCTCGACAAACTGGAAGGTGCCGAGCGGCTTTTCCTCTCCGGCCGCCGCAGCCGGGAAGCCGACCTGGTGAGTGCGGTCACAATCTTCCTCGAGTTCCTGCGCGGTTTCGAAAGCTTCGATTTCGACAAATCCTGCGTAACGGTTTTCGGTTCCGCGCGCTTCGGTGAAGATCACGAATACTATCAACTGGCCCGGGAAATGGGCCGCGAACTCGCCAAATTGGGATACGCGGTCATGACCGGCGGAGGGCCCGGATTGATGGAAGCGGCCAATCGCGGCGCCAGTGAAGCTGGCGGACTAAGTCTCGGCTGCAACATCCAGTTGCCCCACGAACAGAAACCAAACCCGTACCTGGATAAATTCATCAAGTTCGAACATTTCTTTGTTCGCAAGGTGATGTTGGTCAAGTATTCCAAGGCGTTCGTGGTCATGCCCGGCGGCTTCGGCACCCTGGACGAGGCCTTCGAGGTCGCGACCTTGATACAAACGGGAATACTCGACCGTTTTCCGATTGTCGGGCTGGGCGGTGATTTCTGGACCCAGCTTCGCAAATTCGCTCGGGAAACAATGCTGACAAAAGGCGTCATCAGCCCGGAAGACATTGCTTTCATCCATCCCGCTGAGAACGTGGAGGAAGCCCTGAGTTTCATCCCGCGTCCGCCAAACCGCGACTAGGCGGCGCCCACTGACGATAACCCCGCTACCCGCTCGTGTTCCGAGCTGGTGCGGGAAATCGGCGCGGCTCTCGCACGCGTCGCGATGGGCACGGTCATGGGCATCGGTGACCAGTGGACCAACGTGATCCGTCGCTTCTGGATGATGAGACACTCGCCGCAGCGGGAAGCCGCGTGCAATGTGCAAGACTTCGCCGCGTTCACTCAACCGCCCTGACGGCGCGATCAGGGCATTACCCAACCAGAGCGAAACGCGACGACTCTCAACCCGCTAGCCGGTGCCGCGACAGACGCGTCACGCGTCGCGCCGGCCCTGGGGCCGGGACCGCTCAGCCGTAGGTGTGAAAACCCCGCCCTGTCTTGCGCCCGAGATAACCCGCCTCGACCATTTCAACCAGCAACGGCGCAGGCCGGTACTTCGGATCCTTGAAGCCTTCGAACAGCACCTGCATGACCGCCAGCTGCACATCGAGGCCGATCAGATCGCACAATGCCAACGGTCCGATGGGATGGTTGCAGCCCAGCCGCATCGCGTCGTCAATCTCCTGGGCAGTTGCCAGACCCTCGGAGAATGCAAAGACCGCTTCGTTGATCATCGGGCACAACAGGCGATTGACGACGAACCCGGGCGAATTGCGCACCTTGACGGGGGTCTTGCCCAGGGCTTTGGAAACTGCCTCGACCGCCTGATACGTCTCGTCCGACGTCTGCAGGCCCCGGATCAGTTCGATCAGCTGCATGACCGGAACCGGATTGAAAAAGTGCATGCCAATCACGCGGTCCGCCCGCTTGGTCGCCGCCGCGAGTTTGGTGATGGAAATCGACGAGGTATTGGAAGCGATGATGGCACCCGGTTTCGCGGCCGCATCGAGCTTGCCGAAGATCTCGAGCTTCAGTGGCAGGTGCTCGGTCGCCGCTTCCACGACCAGGTCACTGCTGCCGATTGCACCGAGATCGGTTGTCGTCGTGATTTTCCCCAGCGCAGTATTGCGGGCGTCATCGGACATCTTTTCTTTCTTGACCAGCCGCTCCAGGCTGCCCTCGATGTTCTTGATCGCACGGTCGAGCTGCGGCTGGGCGATATCCGTCAATGTCACGGGGAAGCCCGCCACCGCACACGCCTGCGCAATGCCGTTTCCCATGGTGCCGGCGCCGACGACGCCGATGGATCCGATCTGCATTTCATCCTTCCTTGATAGAAATTTCCGGGAAAGCGGATTCTACCCGGTGGAGTTGGTCACGGGTTCGCGCCGCGGAAAAACGATGTCCCTCCATTTCATGGACAATACCGCCTTCGATACCGGCAACAAGACCGCAAAGGAGCACGCACAATGAGTTTTCCCAAGATCCAGGACGTACGGACCACCCAGGTCCTGGCCCCCATTCGCCGGCCGCTGCGCAACGCATCGGGCTTTATCCCCAGTTTCCCGGTCGTGCTCATCGACCTGGTGCGCGATGACGGCGTGGTCGGCCGTGCCTACACGCAAATCTACTTTGCGGAACTGCTCCCCGCGCTGGAAGCTTCCATCCATTCGCTGGCAACCCTCATCAAGGGCATGCCGGCCTCGCCGCGCGATGTCTACGACTTCCTGATGCGCCGCATGCGCCTGTGGGGTGTCAAAAACACTTTCTGTACCGCAATGGGCGGGCTGGACATGGCGCTGTGGGATGCCTGGGCGCGCGGGCGCAACGAACCCCTGTATGCCACGCTAGGCGCACAGCCGCGTGCACTCAAGCCCTACTACAGCGTCGGCCTGTACGACGAAAAAAGCGTAATCGAGGTCGCCGAGGAAGCCGTTGCCGAAAACTATCCCGGCCTCAAGATCAAGGCCGGATTTCCGACTCTTGCGGAAGACATCGCCGCGGTTCGCGCGGCCAAGCGCGTTCTCGGCGAGCGCGCGTTGATGATCGACTACAACCAGTCGCTCAGCGTCGCCGAAGCGATGATTCGCTGCAAGGCACTCGATGACGAAGGGCTCGAGTGGATCGAGGAGCCGATCATCGCCGACGATTACGAAGGCAATGCCAAACTCGCTGACGCGATCACCACGCCAATTCAAATAGGTGAAAACTTCAACGGTCCCGAAGACATGCACATTGCCATGAAGGCCAAGGCGATGGACTACGTGATGATCGACCCGCAGTTCATCCGCGGCGTCACCGGCTGGATGGAAACGGCAGCGCAGGCGCGCATGGGCGGCTATGAAATGTCATCGCACACCTTCGTCGAAGCCAGCGCCCACCTGCTGTGCGCAACGCCCACGGCGCATTGGCTGGAGCACATGGACGTGATTGGCCAACTCCTCGTTGAATCCTATCCGCTGGCCGACGGGACGCTCACGCCACCCGATCGCCCCGGCCTCGGCATGGAGTGGAACGAGGAGATGGTGAAGAAGCATCAGGTCGGAGCAAACAAATAGCATTTCGTTTGTTTGCCCCCTCGTACATTTTGATAACCGCAAGCCCCTGCGCATGACCAGACCCCGGCCCTTGTTGATCCTGCAACTACGCCCGGAAGATGCGACCTCCGACAGCGAATACGCGTGCTTTCTAAGGTACGGTGAACTACGGGCCGGGGACACGCACAGGATACGCATCGAGAAATCCGGCATCCCGGACAACCTCGACGTCGATGACTACTGCGCCATCATCGTTGGCGGCAGCCCCTTCGACATCAGCACGCCGGAACAGCGGAAGACGCCGATCCAGAAACGAATCGAGGCCGATTTCAACCGGCTGCTCGAACAGGTGGTGAGCCGGGACATCCCCTTTCTCGGCGCCTGTTCCGGCAACGGGCTGCTGGGGTCCTACCTCGGCACGCGCATTTCCCCGAAATACCGCGAGGCGGTCGGCTGCGTGACGCTGGACATTACCGAGGATGGCGCAAACGATCCATTGCTCGCGGGCTTTCCCGCGCAGATCGACGTCCTGCTCGGTCACAAGGAAGCCGTCGACACCACGCCCGACGACGCGGTCCTGCTGATGACCGGGCGCGAGTGTCCGGTGCAGATGTTTCGTGTCGGCAGGAATGTTTATGCGACGCAGTTCCACCCAGAAGCCGACGCCAGAGAATTCGCGTTGCGCATCGACATCTACCGCGATCACGGCTACTTCCAGCCCCACGAGGCCGATGCGCTCAAGAAAAAAGTCGGCGAGAAACCCACCCCGCATGCACAGGAGATTCTGCGGCGGTTTGCGCAACGATATGTTTACCCCGATTCCTGATGTACGCGCACAACCCCGCGCTAATCCGCAGGGTTCGGATTCATTGACAGGCCGCTCTTGCCGGGCGTGACCGGCGCGAATCCACAACGCGCCGGAGCGCTAAGCGTGTTCCCTGCCACTCGATTGACGGCCTGCCGGGCCACTCTCCCGTAGGCCGGGGTCTTTTCTGACAGATGAAACCCGGGCAGAAAGCCTGGCCCCGCCGGCCGCCGTAAACGCTCGCCTGCCCCATCCCCCAGCTTTGTCGCTCTGCCGGCCCCGGTACCCCTTGAACCGGGGCCGGATGGTATGCACTTCGCTTGTGCAAAGCGTGGTTCAGGCGGTTTGGGTGATTTTCAGGCGCCGCAGCGCGATGCTCCCCCTGTCCCGATCACCGCAACGGAGCACGAATCGTCAGCGACGATGGCCCTGCTCAGCCCGGCCCCACGCGTGGCTCGATCACGGAGGAAGCATTTTGTCTGGAAGCGAACATCTCGGTGAAATCCTGATTTCGGCTGCCTTCTGGGTCTGCATCCTGGCCGCGTGCACCGGCATTGCCCTTGGTATCGCATTGAATCTCAACAGCGCGCAAACCCTGCGTTTTCTGAAAGCAACCAATCGCTGGATCTCTGTGCGCAAACGCCTCGAACCATTGGCGGCACCGCATGACGTTGACAAGGCGATTTTCAAGCGACGCCGCTCCTCTGCCACTGTCTTCATCATCGGCGGCATCTATACGGTCGTCATGCTGGTTTTCGTGGTCGATTTTCCGCACGTCGTCCAGGCGCTGAGCGCAGACGCCAATCCGGTCATCGTCGGCATCCTGATCGACGCACTGAGATGGTTTCTGCTTTTGAGCGGCGTGCTGGCCCTTGTCGTCGGCGTGACGATGCTGGTTTCCGAAAAAACGTTGCCGGCATTGCAAGCGAGGCTCGAGCACTGGTACACCGCCGACAAGGTCTCCAGGTCGGGCGGCGAGATGCGCATGACCCTCGACAACATCACCGCGGCTTATCCGCGGGCCACCGGGCTGGTGCTGTTACTGATTTCTTCTTACGCGCTGATCACGGCAATCATCGTGTGGGTCATCAACTGACACACGCGAAATAGCCTCACCCCGATACGGTCGCTGTCGCTGCCGTTTTTCAGGTTCCGATGTTCTGAACCCTCACGCCACCGGCTTCGCTGCACCAAGTCGATGGGGCGCGGTAATGTTTGGCCGGGTCCCTCTGTCAACTCCGGTCGTATCCGGATGAGCCAGCGGCACCCTATCCCCTGCGCTTACTGTTTCTCAAGGATCGTTTCCCGGGCGGCCCGACAGCTCCACAATCTTTCATAAACTTCTCGCAGATTGCCGTACGAATGACTCGAAACCGCAATCCGTCTGTCATGCCCATGTAACCGGCAACACCTAGGATGACGCACGTGAAAAGGTCAATGAAATGTGGAGAGTCAATATTGAAATTGGCGAAACCTGATTTCTCGACAAACATCCCTTCAACGCCGGCTTTGCAATCGCTGCGTATCCGGGCCGGCGACCTGAACAGGGAAGCCCGCAAGCTTCTGGCGAGCCTGACGCCTCTGCGATCCCCTTTGCGGCAGAACGAACGACCACAGGCCCAGCCCGTCGCACCAGCCATCCCCCAAACCCTCCTGAAAGCCGAAGTCGAAGCGCTGCCCCGCGAACAGCATCTGGTTTCAAGCGGTGAGTTTCTGGTGGTCTATGCCCGTGCCCCGCAAATTCCCTGGTGCCTTCAGGAGATCGGCCGCCTGCGCGAACTGACTTTCCGGGGCGTCGGCGAGGGAACCGGAAAGGCAACGGATGTCGATCTGTACGACGCCTATTACCTGCACCTGTTCATCTGGGACACCCGGTCCGAAATGATCGTCGGCGCCTACCGCCTGGGGCTGGCCGACGAAATTTTCCAGCAGTACGGCAAGCGCGGACTCTATACGCAATCGCTGTTCGCCTACCGCTCGCAACTGCTAAGAAACCTGAACCCCGCAATCGAACTCGGCCGCTCGTTCGTGCGGGAGGAATATCAGCGCAGCTACGCGCCGCTGTTGCTGTTATGGCGCGGGATCGGCCGTTTCATCCTGCGTTCGCCGCAGTACGCAGTGCTGTTCGGACCGGTCAGCATCAGTAACAGTTACACGACGGCATCGCGCGAACTGATGGTGCGTTTCCTCAGCGAGAACAACATCGAGGCGAGCATGGCGCGTCACGTGAAGCCGCGCCGGCCTTTCCGCCAGCAGCGGCAGCGAAAGTGGGACGAGGTCGACTGCGCCAGCCTGAAAAGCATCGAGGATCTGTCGCGGATGATCGAACAGATCGAGGACGATCAAAAAGGCGTGCCCATCCTGCTCAAGCAGTACCTGAAACTCGGCGGACGCCTGCTCGGCTTCAGTGCGGACAAGGCCTTCAGCGACGCGCTCGATGGTTTGATCATGGTTGATTTGCGTAACTCGGCACCGAAGGTACTGGCGCGCTACATGGGTGAAGAGGGTGCTACGGCCTTCCTTGACCATCATCGCCAGCCGTCGCCACTGCGCAAGGCGTCCTAGCCGGGACTCTCACCATACGATCCGCGCGGCGTCCGGCGGAACCATTCGACACTGCCAACGGGACTGACCCTTCACACGCCGCAGCGCGATGACGTTCGTCACGGCTTCCGGCCGGCCGGTTGGCTAGAACACCCGCGACTCGATCTCGGCCGACCCGAAAAACTCTTTCGTAAACCGGCACGCCGCTTCGGTATCGAAAGACTTGCAGGTGTACAGCAGCGCGGAATAGAAACCTTGCTGCGACCAGACATACAGCGAGATGCCGGAATCAATCAGGGGCACAAACGCATCAAACCCCTGGTTGTGCGCCGAACCCGTTCCTGCCGGAGAGTGAATGGTCGGCTGACCGTACACCCGTAGCCCCAGTGCCTCAGCAACACCGAGCAGATAATCGTTGACGCGCGCCTCGTTCATGGGGCCGGAATAGTACCCCTCGACGAGCAAACGCACGCGCGTAATGTCAGGCGCAAGGTCTTTCATCGGAATACTTCTGGTGTGATCAATCTCTCTGCTGCAAATTGACTGCGCCGCATGTAGCTGCCCGCGCCAGTGTCAATCAGCGAACCGCGCGACCCACGCTGCCAGTGCGTAAACGGCAGCGCGCCGCTTAACGGCATTCCGCTTCCCGCCCCCGGACAACGCGCTTGCCGGTCATCGGCCCACGTGTTTCGGTCACCACGGTACGCTGCCCTTCCTCGTGGTGCTCGCCGTCGTAGAAGTAAATCACCACCCAGTCATGCGTCCTGCCCAGCTCGTGCGCACGTCTGGTATTCGAATACAGCGCCGTGAAATGCCAGCCCTTGCGATCCGCGTGCAGGATAGGCAGCCAGCTCTTGCCCTCCGGGTTGAAGCGCTTCGGTGCGATCGTTTCCAGCCTCTTTGCCTTCGCCTTGTCGCGATACTCGCGGTCAATCTCCAGCAACAGTTCAACGGGAGGCTCGTGCTCGGGAGACCTCGGCAGTCGCGGCCGCCGGCGCACGCGGTCCAGCATCGCGCTCAGTGAGGCACTGATCGAG
>Ga0209536_100002671_pt1 | contig 29082 bp, 26 predicted proteins | sample DeeMarSeWOR28_12_FD_187461 | JGI IMG/M metagenome (GOLD analysis project Ga0209536, IMG submission 187461) | Marine sediment microbial communities from White Oak River estuary, North Carolina - WOR-2-8_12 (SPAdes) (version 2) | ecosystem: Environmental > Aquatic > Marine > Intertidal zone >...
GGTGACATCATCCGGATCAACGCTCATGCCGCCACTGAGCAGCAGCAAATCGCAGCCCCGGTCCAGATGGGATCGGATGGCGTCACGAATCAGGTTGTCATCATCCGGCGCAAAGGCCACGGCAGCTACCTCCGACCCCAGGGCCTCAATCTTTTCGGTCAGTATGGGTTCGAAGCGGTCTTCGATCAGTCCGTTGTAAACCTCATTGCCGGTAATCACCAGGCCCACTCTGGCTTTGCGCAGCGGCTTGACGGTCAGTACGGCCCCGGTCTGGCGGGCAATGGCGGCAGCCCTATCGATGGGCGCCTTTTTCATAATCAGGGGGATGGCGCGGGTGGCGGCCACCAGCTGTCCTTTTTTGACAAGGGTGTGATTGTGGAGGGTGGCGCACATCACCTCATCGACCATGTTAAAGGCCGCCAGGGCAGCGGTATCAACGCCAAACAGCCCGTCTTTTCCGGCCAGCAGCTTGATTTTGCCTTCCCGCGGCTCGTCTTTCCAGACGATGCCGTCTCCGGCCAGCGCATCGGCCAATATGGCGGCGGCCCGGTCTTCATGGATTTCGTCTCCTGCAAGGTCGATGACATAGAGGTGATTTTTCCCCATTTTCTGAAGACGACACAGATCATCATCGCAGACCGTGTGTCCTTTATGAAAGGCTGCGCCTTTGAATTCTCCCGGACGAATTTCGGTCAGATCGTGCGCTAATTTGGTTCCGACAGCATCTTTGAGCTCAATTTTTTTTAGCATGGTGAAACTCCTTTATCGTTAGGCATAAGGCGCAAGGCTCAAGGCACAGGGTCAGAAGGGAATGAACCAAAGTAGGCCTTTCCCGGTCGATGCGCGTTTTAATAACAATTCGTTTCAGTGACATTAGCGGCTTTGCGACTTTGCGTGAGGCCGTTTTCCGGTTTCCAGTTCATATCCGGCCAGGTGACCTCGCGGGCCTCTGAAAAATAACCGCCCAGCGCACAGGGCCTGCACAGCATCCGGCCGTTTTCGATGACCTCGCGTTGATCGCGCACCACCTGACCGCAACGGCTGCAGGGGACCTTATAACGGGTCGGTCCGGGCAGATCACAATCATCGATCTTCACTCTGACCTGCTGTACCCGAAAAAGCACGCTGTCGGGCATGCGCCTGTAAGCTGTCAGCTGCTGCGGGTATTTCTCGGCAATCTCAGGTGCGTAGGCCTCGGCCAGGTCGCGGGCCTCTTCGGTCGAGACCACACGGAAGGCTTTGCCGTTTTCCAGGTTGACAAAGGTGGCCGCCATGATGCCGTAGTCCATAAACTTCAGTGAGCGCCGCCCCAATTTGACGCCGGTCACATGCGCCACGGCATCGGCCGTGCAGCGGTCCATCTCCACGTAAACGATCAGCCTTTTGATCTGGTCGTGGCGCCTGGGCTCAGTGAGCCCGATCAGGCGGCAACCCAGCATGGCCATGCGCACGCCCACCACCTGCCCCGGGCAAAGATGGCCGTGCGCGTCGGCGGAACTCTTTAAAAGGACTTCGAAGGATTCCATTGCGGTGTTGTCCCTTTTTTAAAAGGTTTCAGGTTTTAGTCCTCAGGTTCAAAGGTTCAGGGGTAAAAAAACATGAAAGATGATCAGGTACTCTGTTCTTTGTGACAAAACCCTGAACCTCTGAACCTTGAACCCACTGAGTGGTATATGTTAAAATTAACATAATAGAGGGCAAAAAAAATGCTCTTTTCACAAAGCGCCCTGACTTTATCTCATACCCCCTGTAGAGTTGGGTCTTTGACTTAAATCAAAATTGCTGATGCTGTTGTAAATCTGCACCTTTCGGCGATCAGGCGCCTTCCAAGACTTCATTGACCCACCCCATGGCAGCGATCATGTTCGGAAAACCGATGGTCGTCAATGATAATAAAACCACATGGGCGATTTCTTCCTGGCTGGCACCCGATTCCAGCGCCTTGCGGGTCTGCGACATCACCGCCCCCCGGGAATTGGCGCCGATGGCAATGCCCAGATTGGCAAGGTCCTGGTATTTTTTCTCGAGCGGCCCGGCCTCCCGGCAGGTCTTACCCAACTGTTGAAAATCTTTGAATACAGCCGGAAATTTTGACTGAAACTTTTCGTAAATTTTGGGAAGATACATGATCGCTCCTTTTTGAAAAATAAAGATTGCTTCGGCTTCGCCTCGCAATGACCGGTAATGGCTCGCTCAGCTCAGATTGAAACAGACCCCTCATTACACCCGGAGCGAATTAATTTCAACGTGTTTTTTGGTATCCAGCTGTCCTGAATCAAGCATCGCGCAAACAGCCTGGTAGTTTGCTTTCAAAAATGCTCGGGTTGCGTTTGCCAGATTCGGGTAAAACGGATTTTCAGCGTTTGCAATGACGTTGCCGGCAAATTCCGGCACCCAGGCCATGAGGTGGTCTTCCAGAAAAGATTTCTGCTTCTGAATGAAACCCATGGCAGTTTCGGTGTCAGAATCGGCAAAGGCAACGATCTCTTTAAAGATCAAATAATACATGAATTCAAGTTCAGCAGAGATGTGATCGGGGGCATCTCTAAAATTTGTGGCCGTGTCCAACCCGGCATCGCGGTATCTGCTTCTGACGTCCAGGGTTGAGTCGCCCATCATTTTTCTTTCGCCGTCTAAATACACGGAGCCGTAGGGTGCGGCCAATAGCTTATATGGCCCCACAAACAGCCTTGCGAAATCGACTCTTATCTGGTCAAGATATGTACCGGCTTTGAATTGTTCGACCATTTTTTGGATCGACTCAGCCGCCGCTTTACACACGTCTGTCATGCTGAGCTCCAGCTTATCTAATTTTTCAGATAATCCCGGTTCCGGGCTAAAATAGCAGTCGCTCAACAGCCGAAACGCCTTCATTCGCGAAGATTCATGGTTCAGCAGGCTTTTTGTTTCCATGCTTATCCTCAGCTATTAGAATCTTGTGCTTGAGATGATGCGATGCCGGCCCGACAGCAGCCGGCATCGCATTTGTGGTGTTTTTTGCTCATTCCGGTACGTCCGACAATTTCAGTTTGCGTTCTCCCAGCGTGTATACCAACAGCAGGACGGCCAGGGCAGACGCAAAAACAAACACTTCCCAGATGGTGGGCCAGTAACTGGCAAAGGTCGGTTGTCCTTCGGCCTTGGGACCCGTGGGCATCACCAGGCCGCTGAGCACCATTTCCAGGCGTCCGGCAAACATACCGACCAGGAACAAAGCCGCGGCTGTCACCTTGCCCCAGGTGGCCTGTCGCACCGCCGGCATGGCGATCAACGCCAGCGGAATGACCAACCCCACCCACAGGGCAATGTGGTACCACCCTGAGCTTAACATATGCCTGAATCCGGCAAATTCTGCTGCTGTCGCAGACGCGCCGCCGACGATCGTACGCCAGATGAAAAAAATCAACGCAAAAACCATAACAACACCAAAGAGCTTACTCAGGTCGTCGTAAAGATTTCGGTCTCCTTCGCTCAGGGGGATTTTTGCAAAATGATGGTAGGCCAGGCTGAATAACAGCACGGCTGCCAGCGCGCTGCCGAATCCGGTCAGCGGAAAATACATGGCCAAAAAGTTTGCATTGTATGCCGGCCTTGCATCCGGAAGCCCAAAGAGCCAGCCCAGTGCGGTGGAGGTGGCAATCGCAATGATGAATGTGAATATGCCAAGCCCCTTGCTGACCTGGGCCTTATGAATTTTGCGAAATGATAAGAGCAGCAAAATCAAATAAATCCCATAGAGCATCCCCAGCCACCAGAGGGGTGAGGCCAGGTTTGGGGAAAACAAGTAATAGACAACATTCCATGGCGATCCGAGATGCAAGAGCAGGCACGTAAAAGCCGCAAACAATACCGCAATTTCCAAAAAGGCGGTTCGCTTTTCAAGGGGCTGGTAGCGCTTGATACCAAATACCACGGGAATGGACGAGACAAAGGCAAGTCCTGAGCTGGTTAGCGAGAAAAAGACATAGGCTGCGATGGGCATGGTCCAAACCAATATATCGGTCTTGGCGTACAGGACAAAACCGGTGCTAATTAGCACTCTGTAAGCGGTGAGCAGGCCCAGCAGAATCCCCAGCCCCAGTAGCCCGTACCACAATTGAACTTTAATTGATTTCATCTAGATGCCCCCTTTCGTTCTCTGATAGTGTGCGGGATTAAAACTGCGGATATAATAAACGTTGGGCTCGGTGCCGAGCCGCTCCTTCAGCCGGTAAGGTTTATATTTTCCCAGAAGCCAGTTTACCCTGCTGTCGGGCTTGTCCAGATCTCCAAATACCCTGGCATCGGCAGGACAGGCTTCCACACAGAAAGGTATCTCGCCAGCCTTGAGTCTATGGTCGCAAAAGGTGCACTTTTCAACCACTCCCTTGGGTCTGTTCTCCGGAAGCGTTTTGGCCCTGTCTGGATTGCTGTAGGGCGTTGCGTTTCCGTTGTTGACCTTCTGGGCCATTTCTTTAGGGGAGCTGGTGCCGCCCTCGATGACCGGCTTGGGATCCCGCCAGAACTTGTGCGGCTCTTGCCAGTTAAAATAGATCACCTCATAGGGGCAATTATACTGGCAGTATCGGCAACCGATGCACTTTTTAGGGTCGTGCATGGTGATGCCGTTATCCAGCTTATACATGGCCTTTGTCGGGCAACCCGTAACGCATGGGGCGTCTGAACAGTGGTTGCAGAGCGTCGGCAAATAGTGGAAGCGCACATTGGGAAACGTGCCTGAAGTTTCGGTTATTTTATTTGACCAGTAGATGCCGTCGGGAACATTGTTTTCATTCCTGCAGGCAATGCTGCAGGCCCCGCACCCGACACATCGCTGTAAATCAATTACCATGGCATATTTAGGCATTGTTCACCTCCTAAACTTTTTCGATTTTAATGCGGGTGGTCGCATAGAATGCCGTGCTCCCACTCAGACGATCGTACTGGGCCGGGATGAGGTCATTGCTGCTGCCCCCCCGGGGCACTTTGCCGAATACTTTGGACGCTACGCGCCCATAGGCCCAGTGGCCCTGGCCGTAACACTTGGCGATCGTGCCCGGCCTGACGCCTTCCCACAAGCTTGCCGTACAGGTCAGGCTGCCGGTCGGAGACGTCAGTTTAACCTTGTCTCCATTCTGGATACCAAGTGGTTTGGCGTCTGCCGGGTTGATCTTGGCCACATCTTGCCAGGGCACATCACCGGGATCGAGATCCTTAAAATCATGATACCAGGTGCAGTTGGCCGAACGGCCCTCGCGGTTGAGCCTGGATTTGTAGTCCACATGGATGAACGGATATTCTTTTGCATCTCCGGCAATCAGCGGCTCTTCATAATGCGGCACGAACGCCATTTCACCCCGCGCTAAATAGTTACAGACCTCCAGAACATTGTCGACGGTGGTATTGTGCTTTTCGGCATGCTTTTCGAGAACATCCTTGAGGGTTTCGCTGTAGAATTCAAATTTTTTGGTTTTGGTTTTCATGTTCGACCATTTTTTGCGATATGGATAGGGGTCGGAATTCCAGACGCCGGCTTTGAGAAAATCCTCCCAGCCGTTGAATTTATCTCCGCCTTGATATTTGGCCGGATCCCACAGATTCTGAGTGGCATATTTAAGGGCATAGAGCGCAAATTCCTTTTCGTTGGTCGGGGATTTACCGGTTTCCGGATCCTTGTAAGCCTTGAAGTGATCGAGCAGGTTGCCAAACCCTCTTTCATTTAATTTTTCGGCGATCAGCCAGGGAATTTCGGTCTCATCGATCTTGTAGTCCCCCACCGGCTCGATGATCGGCTGCATGAGGGTCACGTGCCGGTACCCGTTCCCGATTGCTTTGACATATCCCCACTTTTCAAACATGTGATGGGTGTCGGGCAGCAGGATATCTGCAAACCAGGAAAACTCGGAAGCGTTGGTGGTGATGTGCACCAGAAACGGTATCTTGGCCAGGGCCCGCTCCCAGCGCTCCGGCTGTGGACAGGAGAAGGCAAAGTTGTTCATGTAGCCGATGGCCACTTTGATTTCATTGGGGTCCGCGTTCAAAATGCCCTCAGCCGCATTGTTGGTGACCACGCCGCCGCCCGGTTTTTTGTTCAGCGCCGGAAACTCCAGACGGCCGCGATGATCTATTTTTTTGTGCTTTTTACCGGCTTTGGCAATCTCGTCCATGAAATCGTCGGGTTCTGGAAATTTGGTGGTGTATTCCTTGTTGCTCTGCTGTGTTCCGCCGACATTGTCCACCGCGCCGACGATTCCGTTTAAGGCATGCACCGCCATGCTGGCATAAGCGCCGCGGGCCTGCATGCAGGGCCCGCCGCCCAGCCAGGAAATGGCGTGGGGTGCAGCCCGGCCGTAACCGACAGCCACGCGTTTGATCTGCTCTGCGGGCAGATCGGTTATTTTTGCGGCCCATTCCGGTGTCTTGTCTTTGAGCTCCAGGTTCCACCATTTCACAATGCCGTTGGTGTGTTTTTCTTCAAAAAGCGTCTCATCAAGATACTGGCCGGCTACAAAACGGTTATCGCCGTCAAAAAAGTCGCCGACAAAGTCTTTATACCAGAGCCCCTCGGTGAGCAGCACATGCGCAATGGCCACTGCCAGAGCTCCATCGGTGCCGGGCTTGAGCGGCAGCCACTCGTCGGCTTTGGCGGCGGTGGCTGACAGCCGCGGCTCGGCAATCGCAATCGTGGCCGAGTCAATCGCATCTCCCCAGACCGCGGAGTAATAAGAGACCTGTCGGTTGGCCGCCAGGGGGTCCGCGCCCCACAATAGAATGTACCGGGCCCTTGTAACATCATATTGACGGTAGCCCCAGTAGGCCTCTGTGTAATATGGGCCGAATTTTTCCGCTTCAGCGCAGATGGCACTGTGGGAGATGTTGTTGGGGGAGCCGATGATTTTGGTCATGCGATCATAAAGAACGTCACGCATGTACGAATAACGACCGCGCATGAGCATGTACTTGTGGGTTTCGTTGTTGTTTCTGAGCTCCATGATCTTATCGGCGATGGTGCCCAGGGCCTCATCCCAGGAAATGGGCACAAATTTCGGATCTTCATTGCGTCCTTTTTTGGGGTTGGTCCGTTTCATCGGCGTTTTGATCCGATCCGGGTCGTACACCTGCTGCAAAGCCAGATGCACGCGCGGACAACTTGCCTCACCGTTGACCTTTGAATTCGGATTGCCCCTAACTTTCACTGCCCGGCCGCCGACAACGTACACCTGTTTGGAGCACCAGGACGTACATCCCTGACAGGTGGCCGCTTTCCACTCCCCGGCGGCAGCGGAGCCGGTCTCACTGGCTTCTGCCAGAGCCCGCAATGTGGGCTTGAAGGATGTGCCCAGGGCAATGGCACCTCCGGTGGCGGCTGAGGCTCTTTTCATGAAAGATCTTCTTGACATTTGAAAATCATTTAAAAAATCATTCAGAATGCCTTCCGATTTTTTGTGTTTCATTTCCATATTGCCTCCCTTCCTAATTAACCTCCTTAAGTTTTAGCGGTCGCTATAGGACTGATTTGTTGTGGGTTTGGAATTCGCTTTATTTTCTTCAATCGAACGTAACCAGAAAAAAAGTTCGTCTGCATCAATTGGTCGGCTGAGACAGGCATAGATATGATAGCTAATGGCATCCCTTAATTCGGGGTGAATCGGCTGGCCGGATAAACAAAAAAAATAGACACCCGGGAATTTTGCGGTGAAGTCTCTTATGATACGATTGTCGGCTGGAACCGTGTCGATATCCCAAAAAATGGCCCGGCATCCGGTGTCTTTTATGAGCTGATCCAAATTGAGAGCCGAATCCAGCTCAACGGCATTAAATTGGTTCTCTTCCAAAAGTTCGCGGAGCTCCCGGCGCTGTTCCTTATTGGCATCGATCACCATGATCGTTTTTTTCATAGGCTCTGGTTTTTCTGGAACGAATCCGGTAAGGAATTAGTGAAAACTGAAGGATGTCAGTGCCACAAAGTAGCAATCGTTATGCCAAAACTGAACCGGAATTGACCGAGACCTGTTTCAGGAATGACAGCTCGGCAAAGGAAATTTTAAGTAATTGATATTTTATTAAAAATAAATTTAGAGAGAGAAATGGGGAGTGAAAATATATTTTTCAGACAAGTGTGCTCAACGCTCAGAATGGATATCAATTTGTTCGAATTGCAGACAGCGATACCTGCTATATCTTATATTTTATTTGATATCGTATGGTTAGCCGTGTACGAATTCCGGACACTTTTTTTGGCCGAATACACTTATGGGTGTGTCATGCCGTGAAGGTTATCGTTGCGGGTACGCCAAATTACAATATGGGTTTAAATACTTGGCATGATTTGCAAATTTTAATTTTTTCTTGCCAGTTTTTTTGGGCGCTACCTTCACATACGGTACCATTTATAAGCCAGCAAAGATCCCCGGAGTCAAACTCCCAGGCCGGGCATTGACGCTTCTGATCAGGGGTGCATTTTTTAATTTCCCAACAGGGTTTTTTACCTCTGGCTTTTTGTTCGGATCTGAAAAGCAGAAAATAGAGCTGTCGCTCGACATGGACCGGCACATTGCGCCAACCCTGCTCGTAGCTGTGAACGGCTTTCAATGATGTGCCCAGCAACTCGGCCATTTGTTTTTGCGTTTTCTGAAGTCGTTTGCGGTGTCTTTTAAATTCGTTTTTATTCATAACGACTTGCCTAGTGTATGGTGGGTTTATTAATTTGGTATTTTTTGATTTTTTCATATAGTGTGCTGCGACTGATCCCCAGTTGTGAGGCGGCCTTTTTCTTATTCCAATTGCACTCAGACAAAACTTCCAGCAGTAATTTCCTCTCATTTTCAAAAATTGTTCCCGGGGTTTCTGAAAAAACAGGCGGAGTCGCATCGCGAATCGCAGTGGGCAGGTCAGAAATTTCGACCGTGCTTTGCTTGGCCAAAACAGCTGCATGCTCGATACTGTTTTCCAGTTCGCGCACATTGCCCGGCCAGGGGTAATCCAGCAGCAAACGCATAGCCTCTGAGCTGAAATCCTGAATGGCTTTATTTTGCTCGACTGCAAAACGTCGTAGAAAATGGCGGGCCAGCAGCGGAACATCGTTGCGCCGTTTTCTTAATGGCGGCAAGTGGATCGGTATGACATTGAGACGATAAAAAAGGTCCTCCCGGAAGCTGCCGTTTGTGACTCCCTTTAGCAGGTCCTTATTGGTGGCTGCCAGAACACGAATATCCACTGATAGCGTTTGTTCGCCACCAATGCGTTCAAATTTCTGGCTTTGCAGAACGCGCAACAGTTTAATCTGCGCTGAAGGAGCGATCTCTCCAATTTCGTCCAAAAATACGGTGCCGCCATGGGCCTGCTCGAAGCGCCCCGTCTTTTGGCGGATGGCGCCGGTAAAGGCCCCTTTTTCATGGCCGAAGAGTTCACTTTCCAGCAGCGTTGCCGGATAGGCCGAGCAATTAATCACGACAAACGCGTTGTCCTTACGCGGGCTCTGCTGATGAATGGCCCGGGCGACAAGCTCTTTGCCGGTTCCGCTCTCTCCCTGAATCAGAACGGTGGCATCTGTGGGCGCAATATCCTCAATCAAGCGATAGATGTTTTGCATCTGGGGGTCTTTGCCGATGATCCCGCTGAATTCGGCGGAATGTTCGATGCTGCTCCGCAGCTCGCGAATTTCTTCTTCGTGAATCACCGAGCGACGAATCGCCCCTGCGGTCTGGTTTAATATCAGATCAATAATATCCAGTTCTTTGATGACGCAGGCACAGTTCCCGGGGCAGGCGATCAGCATTGCTCCCTGAAGCTGATCTTCATGCAAGAGTGGGAAGCTGACCAGCTGTTTTACGGACTGAAAAGGTTCCGGCAGCAAAAAGGTGATGGCAGGATCGGCTGCCAGAAATTCCATTTTTTTGATTTTGGACAAAAATTCGGCAGCTTTTTGAGAGGCGGTTTTATCCAGGGTTAGGGACGCACTTTCAGACTGCAGGAAGATATTTTCACGGTTGCTACTAAAAATAAGGAGCCACATATCTTTGCAGGTTACGATGCCCTGCAGTTCTTTGATCAAATAGCGACACACATCCTGCAGATGGGTCAGCGCGCCGATCTCCTGGGCGATGGTAAATGAGGTGCGTGTTTGCCGGTGGGCGCGATCCAGCTCAGTTGTTTTTTCTTTTAGTCGCTGGGTGTAGTCTTTGATTCCGGCAACCATGTGGTTGAAAGCCGTGGTCAATTTGCCTACCTCGTCATGACTGTGCAATTTAACCGTAACATCAAGGTTGCCGGCATCGATTTTTTCGGCCGCTTCGGCCAGCACGGCCAGCGGACCGGTTATGCGTTTGATAAACAACAGACTTCCACCCAAAGCCAACAGAAGAATGGCAAGTGTAAGACCGCTCATCTGGAGCCACAATTGGAATACCTGATCCCGATAAGGTTTTTCGGACATCCCAAGTCGCAGCAGCCCGGCCTTGCCTGAAAATATCGGCCAGGCGATGTCCAGATATTTATCTCCCCTGGTAGAGACAATTTCCTGGAAATTGCCGTAATTATCCAGAACAGCATCATTGGCCTCCAGAAGCTCCAGGGGAATACCCCGGCTGAAGGTATGTGCCAGAACCTGGTTGTCCCGAATGATAAACAGATAGGCGACCATGGGATTGCTGCGCATCTTGTGGTCCAGCATTTTCTGAAGAGCGACCAGGTCGTTGGTCAGAATCTTGTCAGTGGCATCGAGTTCGACGGCGTGAGCCAGGTTTTCAGCCTGGGCGGACAAAGACTGGAAAAGACTGCTGCTGTACCGCTGAGTGACGAGTATTGAAATGAGCAATCCGCTGCCGATGACCAGCAACGAGACTGCCAAAAGGAGTTTGCTTTTCAAGCTTAGAGGTCGCATCGATTTATTTCTCCCAGGAAGCAATTTTTAGCTCTATTCCGCGGATGCCGTCGTACCATTCGTCCCGGGGGGGAGTAAAACGATCGATCATCAATTCAGACAGAATTTTCTGCCCGCGCAGATCATGATGCATGGCAAAAAGCACCTTGCGAATCTCATCTTTTAAATCCGGTGCTAAATTAGGAGATGCGACAATAGGTGGAATTCCATAAGGCTCTGATTTACGGATAATGCGGGTTTTGGATGTGAAAATCGGGTTTTTGCGGTGGTAATATTCCCAGATCAAGCTATCGATAGCAGCCCCGTCCACCAGGGACTTGGCGACAGCCATGATCGCGTTATCATGACTGTAAGTATAGATCGTTTTGCTGAAGAACGTTTCGGGGCGCTCACCCATCTGACTGACCCAATAAGTGGGAACAAGTTTACCCGTATTGGATTCCGGATCGGTGAACGCAAAGGTCCTTCCCCTGAGGTCTTCAATATTGCGAATGTGGCTGTCCTTGTTGACAATCAAATAGGATTGGTAAAAATGGCGGCTCTGGACCTCCGGAGTGGCCAGTAGCTCAAAGCCAAACTTTTTTTTGCCGACGACATAAGGTCCCGAGCAGATAAAAGCCAAATCTATTTGACTGTTACCCAGTAATTCATTTATTTCACCATACGTTTTGCGCTGAATAAACTGAACGTCTCTGTCGAGATGATGCCCAATATAGTCTAAAAGCTGCCGGTAATAGACAAAGGTGTCCTTAGGGGAAATCATGGCAGCTACGGCAACTTTTATAGTGCTATTTTCCGACGGCTTTTTCCCCGGCTGCTCAACGACAACCGTTTTGGAAAAATCAACGACCCGGATGTCGGTCTCAGATCCGCAGGCGTACAACAAAGACAGAGCCGCAGACATAACAAGACCGGATATGAAAAGATGATTTTTAATGATGAATCTATATTTGATGTCATCCATAAATATCCTCGTTTACGAGGCGGTCTTGACGTCTGAGAAAGGCTGGCACTCTATGCAGGATTCAGATTATTTGAGAGAATAGACGTACGATGATATTATTGCCACATTGTGGTAGGTTGTGTCAATAAAAATTTCGGCTATGATACAAGCAGAAAAGACTTGCGGCTGAATCGATGCAGCACCGGGGTGCCCATGCCGTGGCGGACCGCTTTGATGATGCGATCCTTTTCAATGGGAACGGTGCCGGCGAGCATATGCACCGGTAAATGCGCAAAGGCCTCCGCCACCATGGGGGTGCTGGGCCCGAGCATAGCGGTTTTTGCTTTTTCATGAAGGTGGGATAGGATCTCTTCGGTGGTATTGTTGAGGATGGACGTCGACGTTAAAAGCAATACATCGGCCCAGTCGGCGAGTTTTTGGTAAAAATCTTTGCGCTCACCCAGGCCGCGCGAGGCATCCAGTATTTCGAGCGGGACCTTTTTCACCTCCAGGCGCTTGACCAGCGGGCCGAAATAGCCCACCATTGCTACGTTGGTATTCGACTCGAGGTTAAAGGCCTTAAAAAGGATGGCGTTGTCCTTATCCTCGGGCAGTTTAAGCGCATTTTCATGGTTAAGGGCATTGACCAGTGCCAGGGCCATGCTTCTTTCAAGCGGCTGCTCACTTTTAATTTTTTCCAGCAGCGCTGCGGCCGGCCGGCTTTCATAATCAATGGCCTCATTGAGCGCCATGCAGGATTTTTTATTCTCAAAATAGGTGTAGGCTATTCCGATGCCGCCGTCGGTCGTTACGACTGCGGTATACCCCAGGCCCAGGCACAGAAAATTTACATTTGTTTTTCGGGCTTTGTCGATAAAGTGGTTAAAAAGCGTATCATTGAGGAGCATGGCTAACCTTTCTTGAACCCATCTCAAAGATGCATCCAACGCTCAATAGCAGTGTTACCGACCTCCTCAAAATGCTCACATACTGTCGTGTATGCTGCGCTTTTTCGTCGGCCGGTGCCTTGCTCTTGAGCATGATCTACTATTTTTGAGATGGCTTCTTGCCGAAGCGGGGTATCCACCTGCCCGTTTGTTCTCGATAGGCTATGTAGGCCTGTCCAAATTTAGCTTCCATCAGCTTTTCTTCGTAATCAGCGATGGTGTTGTAAAACAGAACGATCACCACCAGCAGTGCCAGACAAAACAGGGACGCAGTGGAGACGGTTAATCCCAGGTACACCAGAATACTTCCCAGATACAATGGGTGCCGCACATAACCGAAAGCGCCGCTTGATAAAATCCTGGCGGGACGCTGTTCTCCGATGACAGCCACATGGCCGGATTTAAAAAGAAAAAAAGCGGCTGCCAGCAGTGTAATCAGTAAAAATAAGCGAATTACAAGCGGAATTAGGCCCGCTAAAAAAGTGGAACGATGCAGGACAAATGAGTCCAGGATCCATGTGATCAGAAACATGAAGAACAAAATCAGCTGCCCGGCGTCGCCCAGAGGATGTTCACCTTTTTTAGCCTGCATGCTCGGCTTTCATTCGGGTCAGTATGTCCCGGGCGGCATGGCCGAAAATAATCGTATCGATTCCCACCGCGATCAGCGCGTAACCCTGATCCAGAAAGGGTTTGGCCGCATCGACCGTAATGCCGATAATCCCAATCGGCTTTTTGCGTTTCAGGCAGGCTTCGCGCACCCGGTTGATATATTCCTGGACCATAGGGTCATCTATTTCACCGGGTTTGCCCAGACTGCCGGACAGATCATACGGTCCGATCAATACCGCATCGACACCTTCAACCTCCAGAATCTTTTCGATGTCCCGGGCGCCTTTGACGTGTTCGATCTGGACAATAACTGCAATCCGGTCGTTGGCGTTATTCATGTATCCGGCAACATCAAGCCCGTATCCATGTGCGCGTGCCACCCCGATGCTTCTTTCTCCGACCGGCGGGTATTTGACCCATTTGACCACCTGTTCGGCAATCTCGACGCTATCCACATGGGGTGCGATAATTCCCGGAGCGCCGATATCCAGGGCCTTTTTGATATACACTTCGTTGCTGGTCGGGACGCGAACGACACATGCACAGCGTTCTGCAACTGCCTGCAGAATGCCCTGGATGTCTCCCATCTCCATCGGTGAATGCTCGGCATCGATCCAGAGCCAGTCAAAGCCGACATCCGCTAAAATTTCAGCCAGCGCGGGATTCGGCTGGGTAACGATGGTGCCGATCAGGGTTTTGCCGCTTAGCAGTTCTTTTCTAAAAGTTTGTTTCATGGCTTTCGATTTTTCCATATACGGCTGTCCTTCAGCTGGCATCAGATTTCCAAACGCAGCAGCGTCTACATTGATTCACCTTTTGGCATTCGTTTGCGAAGATCTTCTAAATGAATTTCAACGTGCTCATACGCCCAGACGATAAACCGTTCGAGCTTGCCGTGGCCGTGAAACGCATGCCGCCCCTCACGGTCCAGATCTGCTTCCGACATGGAGCCAACGATTTCAATCGTTTCAGTGCGGACCGATCTGAATTCTGCGATGAGCTCAGCGATCGGTTTGCCGTCATACTTTTGAGGCTGGGTGCGGTTAAAGCGCTCGACATCAAAGCCTTCCGGGGAGCCGGGACCGCCGGATAAGATGTCTTTAAACAGCCACTGCATCGAGCGCTCTATGGTGATAAAATGGGCCAAAACCTGTTGCACCGTCCATTGCGCCCCATCCTGGTAGACCTGAACACGAAGCTCATCAGGCGATAAAGATCTGAATAATGCGATGGTATCTTCCAAATTTTTATTGAGCTCGGCCATGATCGGTGTGCGTCGGTCGTTCATTCATCTTCTCCGTTACCGCTTTTAGTTTACTTCCGATCAAGTCATACCATTTTGTTGGCCCGCTAACTGACAACCAAATTCGGCTTTAAAAGTTGGATGTCAATGCTATCTCCGGCGGTTAGCGCCTCCCGTCCTTCAGGTATGATAATCAAAGCATCTTTGCGCGCCATCGAGACGAGCCGGCTTTTGAGTTTAGCGGGTTTTACGATGAGCCGATGCTTATCGGTTTCGAGGCGGGCGTGAACAAATTGTGTCCAGTCCTTATGGCCGCGAACCGTCTCAGCCAATTGCGCCCGGACAATCGGAAAAGAAAAGGCAACGTCTCCTTTCATTTTCATAATTGCCGGCAGCGCCAGCTGCAGAAAGGCCATTTCATTCGAGGGGGGGCCGCCGGGCAAAATAAAAAATGGTTTGTGCTCCAGCAACCCGAACGCTACCGGTTTGCCGGGGCCCATCCGAACCCGCCGGTAAATACCCTGCCAGCCCATTTTTTGCACCACATCTAACATGAGGTCGTGCTCACTGCCCCAGGCGCCGCCGCTGGTGATAAAAACATCTGCTTGCGACAGTCGTGAAGCAATGGCAGCTTGAATTTTGGATGCGTTGTCAGGCACGAGCACAGCCGAGTATGACAGGCCGTAATAAGCCAGCCAGGAACTGATTTCAACCATGTTGCTGGCATACAGTTTTCCGTCGCTCAGTGGTTCTCCGGGGGCAACGACCTCATTGCCGCTGGCAATCACGGCCACTTGCGGCAACCGATACACGGCGGCGTGATCCGAGCCGCCGCAGGCCAGCAACCCAATCAGAGGAGGAGACAGTTTTTCACCTTTTGCAGCCACCTGCTCCCCCTGCCGAATGTCGATTCCACGCTTGAGCAAATTACGACCCGCTTCAGCGACACCCCGCGCGAATATAGTATCGTCGGTTGAATCGCAGAATTCTTCTGAAAGGACGGCATCGGCACCTTCCGGTATGGGCGCACCGGTGGTAACACGCACCGCCTGCCCACTTTTAATGTGCACATTCGCACGATCGCCGGCCGCAAGCTCAGCGACGATTTTCAATTCTACCGGGCTGTCGGCACCGGCATTGACCAGATCCGCTGAATTCACCGCAAAGCCATCTTTGCGGGAGGAGGTCCGCGAAGGACTGTCCACACTGGCAACAATATCTTCAGCCAGAATCCTGCCGGTCAGTCGGGCCAGGGGAAGGACTTCGGTTTCACCGACGGCGACATTTGTCAGTGTCAGCTCGAGCGCTTCGTCAAATCCAATGAATGTTTTCATAATCTCAGGTTCATAGGTTCCGGGTTCAGGGTTTAAAGGTTCAGGGTTTCTGTCCTCTGTCTTCTATTTTCAACCTCTGAACCTCTGAACGCTGAACCTTTGAACATACTAAGCGTCTACCATCTTAATGACAATCAGCGTGACATCATCTTCGGGTTCCTGGCCCTGCCGGTGGTTCGCTAAAGCATCCAGAATCTTATTCTTTATTTCATCGGCGCTTGCAGCGGCGTTGCGACGAATAATGTCTTTTAACGGCTTTTTGCCGAAAGGTCTGTTATTTATGTCAAATGTTTCCCAGATGCCGTCGGTTCCCATAAAAATGAGCTGTCCTCCGGTCAGATCGGTTCGCTGGTTTTCTTCATACTGGTAGTTTTCATCCCAGCCCAGCGCCAGCCCGGATCCATAGAGTTCCTCAAAACGATCACTTGCAGGATCATACAGCAAAGCGGCATCATGGCCGGCACGTACCCATTTCGCCAGATGGTTTTGCGTATCGACCATCAGATAAAGCAGCGTGGTAAACCGGCCGGTATCATAGATGTCCATCGTCAGATCACGGTTGACATCCGTAACAATCTCAGAAAGCGTTCCCGGCTGGGCAGAGCGGCTGCGGATCAATGCGCGCGCAGTCGTCATCAACAGACCGGCGGCGATTCCGTGACCGGAAACATCACCGATGACCACATTTAGGCTGCCGGCAGGTGTTTGAGAAACTCTGAGAAAATCGTAAAAGTCACCGCCGGTCTTATTGCAATAGATACTTTTAGCTGCGATATCGAGACCTTTTACTACAGGTGAAACTTTGGGCAGCAGGTTCTGCTGGACTTCTTCAGCCACCGCCAGCGCACTGAGCATGCGGTTGTTGCCAATGGCCAGGTCGATCAGATGCGTTACGGACCTGGCCGTATTGACAACGGTGTTGATGACATCCGTATCAAATTTTTTGATCCCATCCTTCTTGTTGAACCCAATGATCGAGACATCGCCCTCAGCGTAATTAATATAATTGGTAATGGCAAAGCCTAAAAATGATTTAACACGCTCATCGAACGGGTGCGCTTTTTCAAAATCGGCCTGGGGCATGGAGTCCGGCCGGGTGGCTGTAGCCACACAGCCGTAAATATCGCACTCGGCTTTGCGCGATGCCCAGATCGGTGCCGCCGAGGCTTCCGGTACCTGGATGTATTCAGATTTTAGCAGCTCATGATTGTTCCCTTTAAAGACATAACCGGCCAGGTTGCCGTCTTGATCTTCTCGGGTGATGAAAACGCCCCGATAGCCTTCTTTTAAGATAAGCAAAGCGAGCCGATCGTATATATCATTTTCTTTGGCAAGCTCGTTAATGGAGTTGAGCACTTCACGGCTAAATCCGCGAATCGCTGTCAGGCTGATATCCATAGCTTTACGCGATGATATTTCATCCAACCAGATGAGCACGTGACCGCCTTCTCCGATCTTTGTCTTGACCTGATACCATCTTCCAGTGACTTTCGAATTTAATTCCATCGGCTCGACCTGCCACTTTGCCCGCATGTCATCAGTGGCTTTTAGAATGGTATCGGCTTCAGACTTTTCAAACAGATCATCTAATTTTTTGATGTGATGTCTTTTGAAAAGCTTTTTGGTATTACCGGCGACGGCCACCACCCGGCCCATTTTATCGATCACAAATACAGGGTCCTGACGTTCTGCCGGCAGCTGGCAAAGGATATCCATGTCTTTGTTTTTGAATTTAATGGAGGCCTTGGCAAAACTCTGCACAAAAAGCGGCACAATATACGGAACAGCTGAAAACCAGAGGCCATTGCCCTGAAGGGTATTGATGCTGGCGCCGATTAAAAATGCAACCAGATAGGTGATGGGGTTTATGAGTTCTTTGGCGAGATATTTTAGCAGAAGTGAAATGCGCGGCGGCATATGATGGGCCCTCCGGGATATGATCTTTCAGCCGGTGACCAGGAAATGGCGATTATAGCGAAGTTCATTATACATTCCGGACCTGTGAATCGAATGGCAATTTCTGCCCCTATCAGAATTGAAGGGTTTTGTGAAATGCGTTGCTGGGAATAAAAGGGCCTATGGTTTAAAAAGCGATGGCTATCAATGTTAGCGTCTAGTCTTCAGAAAACTCGAAGTTGATTTGATCTCCGCATCGAATTTTTCCCTCCTTAAGCACCCGTGCAAAAACCCCTTCCCGTGGCATAATGCAATCGCCAGCCTTGTAGTAAATGGCGCACCGGTTGTGACACTCTTTTCCGATCTGCGTAATTTCAACCAGGGCATCGGATCCCAGTCGAACTCGGGTGCCCACCGGAATGTTTTTCCAGTCGATGCCGGTGGTGGCAATGTTTTCGGCAAAATCACCAAAGGTAACATCAAGTCCTGATCGGCGGGCTTTATCGATTTCTTCAGATGCTAAAAAACTGACCTGCCGATGCCATTTGCCGGCATGCGCGTCGCCTTCCAGACCATGTTCCTTTTTTAAATAGGCCTCATCGACTGAAGCTTTGCGCGTTCCTTTTTTCTTGCTGGTCGCAATCGAGACGATTTTCATATTTAAATTTCCAATATCCTTATTTCAATTAAGTAAAAATGACCGAGCGTAGCGACAGCTTAACTTTAGTCACTTCCTACCTTAGATCACTTTAGTCATTTTTATAAGCATTGGCAACACAGCTTGTTGTTTGTTTGATAATTTTTATTAACCGATGTGTTACACTTATTAATTTCCAATCAAAAATATGCCATACGTCGCCCGAACATTGGGCAAAAACTTGATGATCTTTCCATACCGGTTCTGCGAATGGGTATTGATGGCCACCTCTTTTAGAATTTTCAAGCCGACTTCGTCGATAAATTTCCGGAAATCTTTGATGGTTATCACCCGGATGTTAGGTGTGTTGTACCATTGATACGGCAGTTGTTTGGTGACCGGAGCATATCCGGTATACAGCAACTGCATGCGGCAGGCCCAGTGACTGAAATTGGGAAAACTGACGATGCCTCTTTTGGCAATGCGCATGATTGCCCCTATAAGCTTATCCGGGGCATAAACTTGCTGCAGGGTCTGGCTCAGGATCACGTAATCAAAACTCAGGTCGGGGTAATCCAAAACCTCCACATTAATGTCGCCCTGCAAAACCGTTAATCCCTTTTCAATACAGGCGGCCACTTTATCTTCTTCCATTTCGATGCCGGAGCCGTGCACCTGCTTGTTGTTGATTAAAAAGCGCAACAGCTCGCCGCTGCCACAACCCAGATCGAGCACTCTGGATCCCGGATCTATCCAGGAGGCGATAATCTGAAGATCATAGCGCATATGGTTATGTTGTGTTTTCCCGGCAGACACGTTCTAAAAATCCCCTGATCAGGTTTGTCAATCGCTCATTGGGCAGCAAAAAGGCATCGTGACCCCATTCGGCTTCGATTTCAAGGAAACTGACATCCAGCCCGTTTTTCTTCATGGCTTTCACCATTGATCTGGATTGATAGGTGGGATAGAGCCAGTCGGACGTAAAGGAGACCACCAGAAATTTGGCGCTGGCTTTTGCAAACGCTTTCACCGCCGAGCCGTCGCCATACTGTTTTTCCATGTCGTAATAATCGGCGGCCTTGGTAATATACAAAAACGAGTTGGCATCAAAACGATCCACAAATTTTTTGCCTTGATACCGCAGGTAACTTTCTACCTGAAAATCGGCATCGAAATTAAATGAAAAATCACTTTTATCCTGCAGCCGGCGGCCGAATTTTAATCGCATGGATTCGTCCGACAAATAGGTGATGTGGCCGATCATGCGCGCCACTGCCAATCCGAGGTTGGGTTTAGGACCATAGTAGTAGTTTCCGTTATTCCATGCCGGATCGGCCATGATCGCCTGGCGGGCGACTTCATTAAAGGCGATGGTCAGCGCCGAGTGTTTGGTAGTGGTGGCCAGCGGGATGGCGGACTTTACCATTTGCGGGTATCGCAGGGTCCACTCCAGCACCTGCATTCCGCCGATCGAGCCGCCCACCACGCATAAGATCTGTTTAGCACCCAGATAATCCATGAGCTCTTTTTGAGACCGCACCATGTCGCCGATGGTGACCACCGGAAAATCCAAGGCATAGGGCTGGACGGTTTTGGGGTTGGTACTGCAGGGCCCGGTAGACCCCATGCAGCTGCCGATGATATTGGAGCAGACAACAAAATATTTGTCCGTATCGATCCCTTTGCCGGGGCCGACCATAATGTCCCACCAACCGGGTTTTTCATCATTTTTGCTGTAGTAGCCGGCAGCATGGGAATCACCCGAAAGGGCATGTAAAATCAATATCGCATTTGATTTGTCGGCGTTGAGGGTCCCGTAAGTTTCATAGGCAATGGTTACCGGTCCGAGCCTGGCGCCGTTTTCCAGAACCATTTCATCGGGCGGTTCGGCAAAAGTGAAGAGTTTTTTCTCCACAATACCGACCGAAACCCCCTGTTTATCGTGTTCTATGTATTCACTCATAACTCACAACGACTTGTGATAATTAAAAAAATAGCCCGCTCCCTGATATGCCTGTTGTGGCAACCCCAAGAGAAGCCGGCTGATTTTTTTACTTGATTTTTTAAACCAGGGCAAGAGAAATCAGGTTTGAGCGAAGGCCTGGTCTAAATCCTCTTTAATGTCGTCGATGTTCTCAAGACCGATGGACAGGCGCACCAGATCCGGCGTCAACCCACCGGCTCTTTGCTGTTTTTCGCTCAACTGCGAATGCGTCGTACTGGCAGGGTGAATGACAAGGCTTTTGGCATCGCCCACGTTGGCCAGGTGCGAAAACAGTTTCAAGCTGTCTACAAATTTTCGGCCGGCATCCAGACCCCCTTTTATCCCGAAGACGACCATGCCGCCAAAACCATTTTGAAGATACCGGCTGGCAACCGGGTATGCTGGATCGTCCGGTAATCCGGGATAACGCACCCAATCAACATTTGAATGCGCCTTTAAAAAGCGGGCCACTTCGTCTGCATTTTCACAATGCCGCTGCATGCGCAACGGTAGCGTTTCCAGTCCCTGCAAAAATATCCAGGCGTTGTCAGGGGCGATACAGGCGCCCAGGTTGCGCAGGGGAACCAGTCGCATGCGAAGGATAAATGCGAGTGGATTCATGTCGCCCAGGTCGTGTGCATAGCGAATGTCGTGGTAACTGGGGTCCGGTTCATTATATAATTTGAATTTTGGATCTTGCCAGTCAAATTTTCCCGAATCCACCACAATACCGCCAATACCGGTGCCGTGCCCGCCCATCCATTTGGTCAGGGAATTGACGACAATGTCGGCACCGTAATCGATGCTTTTGAGCAAATAAGGCGTTGTAAAGGTGGCATCGACAATCAGCGGCAGATGATGACGATGCGCGATATCTGCGATCGCACCGATGTCGGTAAAATCCAATACCGGATTGCCGATGGTTTCGATAAAGACAGCCCGGGTTTTTTCGGTGATGGCCCGATCAATGCTTTCCGGATTCGTGGCGTCGGCAAAATTGGTGCGAATGCCAAATTGAGGCAAAATACAATCAAACATGGTGTAGGTACCACCGTAAAGGTTGCTGGCGGACACGATTTCATCACCGGCCTCACAGATATTGATAATTGCATAATAAACCGCTGATGTCCCCGAAGACAGCGCCAGGGCTGCTGCGCCGCCCTCCAGGGCGGCAATTCGTTGTTCGAGAACATCCTGGGTCGGATTCATGATGCGGGTATAAATATTGCCCATCTCTTTGAGCGCAAAAAGATCGGCGGCATGCTGGCTGCTTTTGAATACATAGGAAGAAGTGCGGTGCAGCGGCACGCCTCTGGCAGTGGTGGTGGGGTCCGGCTGTTGTCCGGCGTGAAGGCACAGCGTTTCGAATCTATATTTCGTGCTCATTTTCAAAATCCTGTGTCGACTTAAGGTCGGATCATGTGTTCGGCACTATCCGGCAGCACGGTAATTCAGCGCTGTAAAGACGCGTTAGCGCTTAGGGGAATCCATCTAATCAACCAGCGGTTCAAACACTTCGCAGGATTTACAGATCTTCATTTTTTCCTTCCAGTCTTTCTGAACCTTTCCGTCACAAATTGTGCCGTTAATGAACCAGCAAAGCTCACCGGCGCCGAACTCCCAGGCCGGGCACTTGACCTTAAGCTCCGGGCTGCATTTTTTAATCTGCCAGCATGCTTTCGTCTTGCCCTTTTTGGTATTTTGCTTAACCGCTAAAAAATACAACTGACGTTCAACAGCCGTCGGCACTCTACGCCAACCCTGCTCATAGCTGTGCACCGCCTTGAGCGATATGCCCAGCAGCTGGGCCATTTGGGCCTGGGTTTTGTTTAATTTTTTCCTAAATTTCCTAAATTCCAATTTGTCCATAATATCAGTCCTCGGTTCCGATTCAGTGATGATATCCGCAACACCAAACGATTACCCGAATCTTGCATGTTAAATGTATGCAGAACTCAGGTTTTAACTTGATACAATGTGGCAGTTGTGTCAACAAAAAAAGATGCCGGAACATTTCATAGCGCCGCGCAGATGATACCCCCGCCCAATACGGCATCTCCCCTGTAGATAACCGCCGATTGCCCGGGTGTCACCGACATCTGTGGGGTTTTAAACAGGATTCTGGTTTTATTGGCTTCGGTCGGGTAAACCGTGGCGTCAGCTGCCTTGTGTCGCAGGCGAATCTTCACCTGAACGTCGTCTATCGGTTGATCGATGCGATCGACACCCATGAGATTTAAGTCCATGGCCACCAGGCCCCTGGAACGGTTCTCCTGGTTGCTGACAATAATGCGATTTTGAGCGGCATCGATGCGATGGACATACAGCGCGTGCCGGGAGGCAATACCAAGGCCGCGGCGCTGGCCAATGGTATAATGTATGATCCCGCGATGCTTTCCAAGGACGCGGCCGTCTTCATTAACAATGTCGCCGGTTTTAATATCTTTTTGATCAAAAAGAATGGAATAATCCCCGCCGTCAATGAAATCCTGGCTTTCTTCGCGATCTGCCGTCTGAAGCCCCAATGAGCGCGCCATGTCGCGGACCTGCTGCTTGTTATAATCCCCCAGCGGCAGGAGCGTGCGGGCCAGTTGCTGCTGTGTAAGGCCGTAAAGAAAATAGGTTTGATCTTTGGCGCTGTCGACAGCCCGCTTCAACAAAAACCGTCCGCTGATATTTTCGATGCGGGCATAATGGCCGGTGGCAAAATAATCAAATTTCAAACCAGCTTGCCGGGCTTTTTCCAGCAGAAAACCGAACTTGAGTTTTTGGTTGCACACCACACAGGGATTTGGCGTTTTACCCTCCAGGTATTCGTTTCTGAAATACTGGATGACATGCTTCTGGTATTCTTGACGCAGATCGATGGTGTGAAACGGTATCTCGAGTTTCTGACAGATAGCGGCGGCAGATTCAACATCTTCTTTTTCGCCGGGACCAAAACAGGCATGCCGGGCCGAGCGATCAACACCCAGCGTTTCATCATAAATTTCCATGGTGAGACCGCAAACGGTATAATCTTGCTTTTTCAATAAAGCCGCCGCAACCGATGAATCCACGCCACCGCTCAGTCCCACCGCCACTTTTGGTTTCAGTTTTTTCATTTTATACTTATTTTGATACGGGCCATTTTATGATTAACCTTCAAGACCAACAAAATTCTAAATCCGAAATACGAAATCCGAAATGGTTCGACTCGCTCACCACCCTGAGCCAGGTCGAAGGGCAAATCAAAATATCAAATGATCTAAATTCAAAAGTTTTGATCATTTGGATTTAAGATTTTGGAAATTGTTTCGAGTTTCGAAATTCGTGCTTCGGATTTATTGATCTAAAATAATATAGAAGCGATTTTGATACCCGCAGTTTAAGCACAATAGAAAACGCCTACTTTTTCCGCAGGGCGGCATTGAGCGAGCCGCTTTTGAAACCGTCCAGATCCATGGTAACATACAAAAATCCCAGTTCATGCAGCTTCTCGCTGATGGATATGCGATGCTGCAAGGCCAGGTTAAAATCCTCCGGTAAGATTTCGATTCTGGCAGTATCACCATGATGCCGCACGCGTAACATCCGAAAGCCCAGTTCGCTTAAAAAATCTTCTGCCGTCTCAACCTGTTTGAGCTTTTCCATATTGACCTCCTGACCGTACGCAATCCGGCTGGCCAAACACGGCATGGCCGGTTTGTCGGCCACCTCGAGGCCCAAAACGTCGCAAATGCGTCGAATTCGGCTCTTATCTATTTTTAATTCGACATACGGTGCCAAAATGCCGGACTCGTTTGCGGCCTGTATGCCCGGTCGGTAATCCCCCAGATCATCCAGGTTGACGCCATAAAATACCGGCCAGGACAGGTTGCTGAGGGGATTACCGGGTTGCCGGCGCAATTCTTCGATTCTTTCAAAAAGCACTTTTTTGCAATGATAGCAGCGGTCTCCCTGATTGGCCCCGTAAAACGGATTTTGCATTTCCTGTGTTTCAATAATGTAAAGCGGAATGTCACGATCATTGGCAAAGCCCAGGGCATGCCGGTATTCCCGTCGCGCCAGCGACGGGCTGTCTGCCAGGACAGCCAGCATATTTTTGCTTAACGCGATGCGCGCGACATATGCCAGCAGGGCGCTGTCCACCCCCCCGCTATAGGCGATGATGGCGCCTTCAAATCCGGCAAAATAGTCTTTTAGTTTTGTCAGCAGGTTTTCGGGAGACATTTTTTTCTGAAGTTAAGCGTATTCATAGCCACAAAGACACCAAGATCACAAAGAGATCGGGTATTTTAATTTTTACTTCGTGTGCTTTGTGCCTTTGTGGTGATAATTTTTTCCGCCTTTCTAAAAATGGAGACACAAGGGACAAATCTTGATACATTGTGGCAGTTTAGTCAATAAAAAAGAAAGTTTGCTGCTTGCGTGAATAAAAAAGTTGAACCATCGTGCGCTGCAACTATTGACAATTCTCTCAGGCTCATGATTTGGCTGCCTTCTAATGACTTGATTTTTGCAGGCAAACTTGAAATGCTGGTATGCGCCGCTAAGCCAGCTATAAAACGGATTCCTGAAAATCCCGGCGGATTTACCATTTTCATCTGAATTGAGTACAGGAGAAACATGCATGCATCTTAAGCAGGTTCGTATCGTGCCGGAAAAATTTCCAACGGTTGAGTATTATCCATTTAATCTGGATATTTTCAGACACCCCCGGACAGTGGACGTCCATAACCCGGTGACCTTTTTCGTGGGCGAAAACGGCACCGGAAAATCGACGTTGCTGCAGGCCATCAGCCATCGCTGCGGCATTTATATTTGGAAGGGCGAGCGCAGGGCCCGCTTTCAATATAATCCCTTCGAGACCCAATTTTACAGAGGCATTGAGGTTAGGTGGTCGCAAGATACGGTTCCAGGTTCATATTTTGCTTCGGAAATCTTCAATAATTTTGCCCAGATACTGGATGAATGGGCCACCATGGACCCCGGATTGCTGGATTATTTCGGCGGTAAATCCCTGATGATGCAATCTCACGGTCAATCTTTGATGTCCTTTTTTAAATCCCGCTTTAAAATCAAAGGCCTTTATCTGCTCGACGAACCTGAAACGGCCTTATCCCCGGGGACTCAAATCGATCTACTAAAACTGGTCACTAAAATGGCGCAAGGCGGTCATGCCCAATTTATCATTGCCACCCACTCACCCATTCTTTTGGCCTGTCCGAAAGCTCTTATCTACAACTTTGGTGCATCCGCTCTGGAGCCGATCGGTTATGAAGAAACCGAGCATTTCAAAGTGTATAAGCGCTTTATGCAGGATCCTTACCGATACTTGCAGAACATTTAAACCAGGGCCTACCGCAGAACCATTGCCCTGGAAAATGGGTTCCTTGGGTACCATATCTGTAATCCGCATGGTGCAAACTTACCCTTCCGACCCTTTTCAGAACTGCCCAGATTCCTCCCCTTTTTGAGACCCCTCTGCAGCCGAAACCGGCCGGCGCAATTCGGGCAGAATTTGCTGAATTTTGTCAAAATATTCTCTTATTTAAGACAGAGGCTCACCCTAAAAATTAGCCTAACTATACGAAATTTTGCAGCTTATGAGTTTTTGGGGGTTTGGCTTGGATTTTGCTTTACTTGTATCGGTTGCGTTGGCCCCGTCGCTCACCGTTGGCAGTTGTTCCGTTGACAGTGCAAATGCCCATACGGGGTCGGGCCCTTATTAACCCCAAATGTGCTGAGCTCATGAAAAATTACGGCTACAATATCGTTTTTATCACAATCACCTTCTTCGGGATGGTATTGGGGAGCCTGCCGGCATGGGCCGGCAGTATGGATGCCGAATTTCCAGTCTATGACAGCATTCGTCCGAATGTGAACTTCTGGAAAAAAATATATACAGAATATTCAACGACTCAGGGAATTATTCACGATAAGAACAATCTGGCGATTATCTATGAAGTCATTGATCTCAAAGACCGCAATCGCCATGGCAGTCGTAAAATTAACAAGCAGCGCATCAAAAAAGTCAAAAAGAAATACAGGCGCATCCTGGCGAAGCTCGCTCAAGGAAAAGCACCCAGCGATTCACAGGAGCATCGCGTTGCCGCTTTGTTCGGAAGTCAGGCCAAGCCCGTTGACTTCCAAAACGCGATGCGAAATCTGCGGTGCCAGGTCGGCCAGAACGATCCGTTCCGTCAGGGAATTATTCGATCCGGTGCCTACCTGGCCGAAATGAAACAGATCTTTCGTGATGCCGGTTTGCCCGAAGATCTGGTGTATCTGCCACACGTTGAATCATCTTTTAATCCCAAAGCATACAGCAAATTCGGTGCGGCCGGCATGTGGCAATTTACCCGCTCGACCGGCAAACACTATATGACGGTCAGCTATGCCATCGATGAGCGCAGGGATCCAATCATTTCCACCCGCGCGGCTGTTCGGCTGCTGAAATGGAATTTTAAAAAATTTCGCAACTGGCCGATGGCCATAACCGCATACAATCACGGTGTTTCCGGCATGCTGCGGGCCAAAAGGCGCAAAGGGGATTATGAAACCATATTCAAAGAATACCGCAGTCGCATATTTAAATTTGCCTCGCGCAATTTTTATTCTGAGTTTCTAGCCGCCCGGGAGATTGCCCATGATTATGAGAAATATTTCGGCAAGCTGATACTCGACGCCCCCGTGCGAACTGAGGAAGTCGCGCTGGCCGGCTACGGGTCTCTGCCGGAAATCGCCCGGCACCTCAATTTGAAGCTGGCAGAGCTGCGCGACCTGAACCCTGCTCTGCGAATACCTGTGCTCAAGGGCCAAAAATTTGTTCCGCGTGGTTTTCCTTTGAAGCTGCCGGCCCGGGACGATCGGGACTGGCAGCAGGTGATGGCCGAGCTGGCACCCCAAATTTATAAAAACGATCAAAAGCACAGCCGAATATATACCGTCCGCAAAGGCGATACAGCCGGAGAAATTGCCCGCAACCACGGAGTGAAATTAAATGATCTGATCGCTGCGAATAATTTAGATGCACGGGCCACCATCCACATCGATCAAAATTTGAGAATCCCCCTGCCAGAAGACAAACCCGTGCGCATGGCTGCCGCCAAGACCAAAGGGGCCGCCCCCGCTCGCCTGGCGGCAGCCGTTCAAACCAAAGATGCCGGGCCCGAAGCAAATGAACAATCAAAAATGGCAGCCATCAAGCAGCAAAACGAAAAATCCGAACCCAGGCCCGACGCGCCCGTTGCGCAAATAGACGAGCCGGGACCGCAACAGCCGCAAGGGGTTTCCGGTCCCGATTTTGATACAATTGAATCAAACCGCAATCTTGAAGCTGCGTTTTTGCAAATGCGGACCCAAATAAGCACAGCCGTGCAAAAACCACAACGGCCTCCCGATGCAATTTTGAATGCGAATATTGTTCAGGGACAGCTGGCCATTAAGCGCATCAAAACGGTTAGAGGGCGTTCCATTGGCAGGATTCAAGTCGAGGTTGAAGAAACCCTGGGACATTATGCCGAATGGCTGGAGGTTTCTGCCGGTGAGATCCGGCGGTTAAACGGCCTGCGGTTTGGGAAACCGCTTCGAATCAACCAGTCCATTAAAATCCCCTTGCGGCGAGTTACCAAAGAAGACTTTGAAGAAAAACGATTTGAATTTCACAAAGAGCTGGCAGAAGATTTTTTCGCTTCTTTTCGTGTTGAGAAAGTTGAAACCTACACGGTTCGAAGAGGCGACAGTATCTGGACGATCTCAAAAGAAAAGTTTGATGTTCCGCTGTGGCTGATCAAAAAATACAATGCCCATCTGGATTTTAGCGAGCTGCAGCCTGCACAGCAGCTCAATATCCCCATCATCGAAAAAAACCAGGTTTAAAAAAACGGGTGTTTAAACCATCATCTTTTGCCCGAGAGCTTTGTTGGTCGTCCTCGAAGTTCGCTTACGTACTACCTGTACGCTGCGCTCCTTCTCCTCCTCCCGCCTCGCTCTCGAACAAAATCTAACGGTTTAAACACCCGTTTAACTTTTTATGGGAGAACATTTATAATTCTAATTTAATTCAAGCCTTGTTGAACACCTTAATTTATTAAAGAATAGAAGTGAAATCCCGCAATCATGCGGGACCCTCAAACAAAATCTAAACGTTTTAAACCTGGTTTATGTCTAAAATAAAATTTTGTTCTGTTACATAAGTCCCGCCTCTTGAGCACCTTAATTTATATAGAATCAGGATGTGAAATCCCGCCGCCAGGCGGGGGCTCTCGCTATATGCCGAGGACGAGCACGAGTACGAGGACGATTGGGTGGACAACCATATTTCCTGTGACTCGTCCTCGTCGTCCTCGTTTTCGTTCTCGGTAGTTTAAGAAATTCAACTTTAAGCAAATTGGTCAGAAACCGACTTAAATCGGCGGTGCAATGGTCACCAGAAGCCTCAGATTGGTTTTGGCGCGCAGGCCGTGAGGCTCGGCAATATCACTGATGACAACGTCTCCCGGCTTAGCCGGCATTGTCGCCTCGCCCTCACCTAAAAACTCGCCTTCGCCTTCCAGAATAACCAGGCTGAGCTGGCCTTCAATGTCGTGGCTGTGAACCGGCAACTCCTGCCCGGGCTGAAAATTGAAATTGAGGATTTTA